>Ga0207747_1000323_pt1 | contig 59018 bp, 77 predicted proteins | sample HigsolmetaGSP11D_FD_184839 | JGI IMG/M metagenome (GOLD analysis project Ga0207747, IMG submission 184839) | High solid enriched microbial communities from the Joint BioEnergy Institute, USA - SP1-1-D (SPAdes) | ecosystem: Engineered > Bioreactor > SSF (Solid state fermentation) > Aerobic >...
TATGCAATATCGTCAGTCAGCATTTCTCGCTGAATATTGTAATATTCCAAGCGAGAACGGAACATGTTTGCTTGCAATTCGATGATTCTGTCTGCTGTTGTGGCCGAATCTCTTTCTAATTCGGCCAGACGATCTCTAGCTTGGTCAATTTCTTGTTCAATTTCCGCAAGAAGCAACCTAGCAGTTTTGTTTTCATTGCCATTGGAATCAATAACAACTAACCCTTTCTTTTGGATGTTTCTCGCTTCAATTTGCCGTTTCAGCGATGCAATTTCATCGTCAATTGTCTTCTTCTTTTGATTTGTTAACTTGATTTCTTCGCTTAACGACTGACGATATATGTCGCTCCACTGATTGTTTTTCGCCTGAAGCCTTTGTTGCTCCTCAATTTTAGCATTCAGTTCTTGCATTGCTTTCGCATACTGATCAACCACATAGTACCCATCTCGAATGTTTTTGTTTTTATCCTTGTCGTTTCCAGTTATTTTACCGAGCATTGACGTAAAGTCTTGGTTGAGAATCATGTCCATCTTGTCAATTTCATCTTGAATGGCTTTCGCGGTTGCTTCAGCAGCCTTTTCTTTCGCCTTTAAGTCGTTGTATTCTTTCATCCGCTCGACTCGTTCGTTCAGCGATCTAAGTTCTTGAATTTTTGTTAAATCTGTATTAGACCAATTGCCAGTCCACGAGTCCAAAGGTGACTTCTTTTCATTTCCAACAAAAGGATATTGTTTCTTTCCAAGAAGCTCTTCCTCTAACTCAGCAAGCCTCGCCCTATCTCCGCTCGACAAAGCCATTACATTGTATTTTTGTTTGTATGATTCCGCAGCCTTTCTGTTGTACTCAATTTCTTCCAAGGCTTGTTGCTTTGCGGCCTCTCTTTCTTCTCGTCGTTGTCTCAGCGTTGCTTTAAAAATTTCTTCTCTAACTTTTGCCACATCTTTAAGACTCTCTTTTGTTAATTTTAAAACACCATTTTCTTCTTCTAAGTATTTGATAAGCTCTGGATATTCAGAAATCAAATCCATAATGTTATCAATTGATAATTCTTCACTTTTACTCAGTTGGCGATACGCAGAGTCGAGGCTTTTGATTTCGTCAATAAAGTCCTGTGTCTCTTGTACAACATCAGTTTGAAAGTTAAAGGGCTTGATTGGCCTGTTTTTCATTTCAAGATATGCGTTTCTATGGCTTTCTCTAAGTTCTACGAGCATATTGATCATGGCCTGAGTTTCAGCAGCTAAACTTGATACATCAAGATTGTCAGGGTTAAGAGACTTGATTATTGATTCAATAATTCTTATAGTTTCTTCTGCACTTTTAGGATCAATTGTTAATAGCTTATCGAAATCTATTCCCTTTTGTTCAACGGTTTTTATTGCATTGTCAATAATCTCCGGTACTTGCCCAATAATTTTCTTCGCATCGTCACCAAACATCTGAATATTTTCTTCAATTTGTTTCTTGAAACCATAAAGAAACTTATATTTATTTGTATTGGAGTCGATGCCTAATTCTCTGAGACGAATGCTGAATGCCTGATCAAGCATGCTGCTAAAAGTATCCATCTCGCTTCTCATGGTTGTTTCAAGGTTCTCTTTTGCTTTTTTAGCCGCCTCTTTTTGAGCTTCAATGTTTTTCATAAAAGTATTTAAGGCTTCGGACATTTTTTCTTTACTGTAAAGGGAGGGGTATTCTTGAATTTGTAAAAGATATTTCCCAGCAAGCTCCTGCTGTTCTTTGGGAAGCGTCATATACGCATCCATAACTTCTTTCTGATAAGTAGCCAACAATTCTCTAGTATCAGAAATGTTCGCTAATTCATTTTCAAAGAACGTTTTAATCTGCCCTACAATAGTTTTAACATTGTTCAGACCATCAATTTGATTGTCGAGTGTTTTTAAGTTTTCCAGAGAGCTATTAAGCTCTTTGAATTTTTCATCTTTAAGTTTTTTATCAAAATGTTCCTTCTCCGTTTGAAGCAAAAGTTGGCTGTTCTCGTATCGGAGTCTTCTAATTTCATCTGCTGTTTTGATTACCGCGTTTCTATATTCGTCATAATATGCGATTAAATCGGGCATTTTTTCGGCAATTTCTCTTGATAGTTTTTCAAATTCTTCTTGCTCTTCTTTTGTTCTACTGTCACCTTTGGTTTGAAGCTCTCCAAAACGATCAAGAACAATATTGTCTCCATCTGCGTTTTTATCAAATAAATCATGATAAGCATCTTTCAATTCTCTTAATTTTGAAATTTCATCATCAAGTTGTTTGATGTATTGTTTTCTCCTTCTTTGTTCTGCTGTCATTGCGCTTGCAACAAAATTTATTGCTTCTCCGATTGCCATAATAGCGCCAACATAAGGAATGAAGCGCATTAACGATCTTCCTGCCGCTAGTGTCCAAGTCGAAATATTTTTGAGGGAGGCTGCAAAGCTGGAGGCTGACTTAACCGCATCTCTCAAACCTCGACTAAAAAACAACCCGCCGATTGCAGTAAAGAAGGTGAGTAGACGACCGCCGCCAACCGTTTCGACCAATTCAGTCATAAGTTCAATGATCTTTGTCAGAGCATCGATCATATTCTTTACGGCATCATCGTTGACGAGAGTAGTCCAAAAGCGTTCGAGAGCATTTTGTAATCTGCCAATTCTATACTCATAGCCTTCCGTATATTTTTCAAACTCTCGTGTTGCTGACCCTGCGGAGTTCATGGCAGTTTCCATTGCAGATTGTGCGTCTTTCCAGTTATTAATAATCGAAGCAACAATTACACCTTGATGCTTACCGCCCATCATTTCAACAAGATTTGCTTGTTCAATGTCGGACAACTTATCCCATATCTTGCTGATATTTTCAAAAATCTCATAGGTGGACTTGAATGTCTTTCCGTCTTCTTTCATTAATTCAAGTCTATTTTCTCCTGTAAGAGCGTATTCTTCATTGAGTCGTTCAAACAACGATTGCAATTGCGGCACAAGCTTCGCAAGATTTTCTCCTTCTTCAGAAACACCACGAAGCCTCATCGCAATTGTTTTTAAACCATTACCGACCTTTTTCGGGTCTTGAATTACTGCGTTTGCAGCAGATAAGAGAGCAATAGATTCTTCAATGCTATTTCCTGCTTCGTGAAGAACCGCAGACGAACGTTTCAAGCCTTCACCAATACCTTCTGCTGAAATAGCAAAGTTATTGGAAACTTCGTTGAACATATCAACTACAGCACGAACGTTATCACCTTGTTTGTCCACCTCAATACCAAAACCCTTGATTGTTGCGACAATGTTTTCTCCAGCGGCTTCTACGTCCATATCTCCGACGTTTGCATAAAGAATACTGTTTTTGCCGAGAATTGTAGCTTCTTCAAGAGTGTACCCAAGTCTTTGGAACTCTGTAGTAGCTTTAATGACATCGGAAGCGACAACGCCCAATTCCTTGCCCATTGCTGAAGCGGTTTGTCTGAACTGTTCAAGTTCTTGGTTTGACGCCTCTGTTACCTTAGCCAAATTGATCATTGCTTTATCGATCTCAAGGATTTGTTGGAATCCTTGTTGAATTTGATGAAGTGTCCCATAGAAAACCCCAACAGCAGATGACCACATTGGAACTTTCTTAAATGCTTGTTCTAAAGTCCCAATAGGAGACGACCTTCTGCGCTGATCTTCTTCACGAAGCTCACGCGCTCTTCTGTTTAGAGTATTCAATCTGTTGTCAATCTCTTTGATCATGCTGTTAAATTCATTGCCGAATCGGCTCGGAAGCTCTTTGGCTAACGCATCGATTTCGTCGATAATCTTTTTTAATTCTGCTCTTTGCGAAGACGTTTCACTAAATCCACGTGTAGCGCGATAGCTGTAACTTTCAAGCTTTTCTCGATAGTGTTGAATAGTCCTCAGTCTATTCGTTTCTTGGGACTCTGTGTCACGAAAACTTTGATATTTGCTTCTCAAGGAACCGATTTGCTCTTGAATTGCCCGTTGTTCTCGATAAGTAATCTCGGTCCCACGTTCTCGCAATGCATTAATTTGTTGTTGAATCCGTAAGGCCTCTTGTGCCAATTCATTTCTTCGGCTTTCATCTTTGATGAGACGTTCTGATTGGCTGATGATGCTTTGAACGGAGTCGTTCAATTTGTCGGTTGCTTTCACTGAATTGAGCTTGTATTTTTCAATCAACTCATTAATCTTGCTTTGTTCTTTCCCTGCTTTAACAATATCATCATGAAGACGAACAAGCTTCTTCATCTCGTCTTCGATCATTGCAATGTCTTTTTTGGAGGAAGTGAAGTCCATAAGTTCATTTAAGCTTTTTACATTATTTAAAATTGAGTCCGGCACCACGCCTCTCATTTTTTCAATTCTTTCATCGTTACGAGCTTTAGAAATATCAATGCTTTCTTGACGCGCTTGGCGCTTAACAGAAAGTGTATTTAACCGTTTGATTGTGTTTGCCACTTGGTTTAAATCTCTTTCAAAGCTTTTAGAATCACTTCGTAGGCTTGCGATCATTTTTCTTACATTTTCAAATTCTTCGTCCTCAATAAACCCTTCTTGTTTGATGCGACGAATTTCTTTCAGCCATTCTTCCGTGCTTTGGTTGATTCGATTTTGACGATCAAGAAGAACCTCATATCTTTTGTCCATATCACCAATATCTTTGGTGATGGCTTTCAATTCTTTATCAAACTTTTCTGAGTCAGCATTTAACTCGCTCATTCGTTTTCGCATTCCGTTAAGGTCTTCGCCGCTCAAAACTTCAGCATATTTCTCTTCAATTTCGTTAAGTTGTCTTTCCCAAACAGTCGTAGCTTGATTGAGTCTGACTTGGTTTAATCCAATTCGTTCAACCTCTTTGTTAATGGCTTCTGCTTGAGCTAATTCAGCCTTTCTTTCTTCGGCTTTCCTTTTAATTTCTGCTCGCTCACGTTTATCGCCAATTCTATTGGCAAATCTTTCTTCCTCTTTAAGATTGTTAATGTGCTTTTTTTGGCTTTCTATGAGTTCTACATAGGACGCATTCGCCTTATCGATGGCCCTCTTTAAGTCTTCATAGGTTTGGGCTTTGCCGATTTCGGCGATGTCCTCCCGAAGTTTAGGTAACGCATCTCCCGCAACATTAGGATCAATCTTTTTAATCTTTTTGTTCATTTCGGCAACAGAATCTTTTCTGTTGTTTAAAAATTTTCTATAGTTAATATGACTGATAAGGTTTACATATCGTTCATTGATCTTTTGAAGTTGTTTATCAAGCGCTTCTAAATCCTTAATTTCTTCGCTATTCAGTTTAGCTACAGCATTCTTATAACTATTTAAAACTCTTTTATCAGCAATACCTTGTCGCTCAATCTCAAGCGCTTTAGCTTCTAATTTCAATTTTTGTTCCGCTAGAGTTTTTTGAAGTTTCAATTCATCGGTTCTTGCCTTTTCGTGGTCGATTACCTTTTCATCAACTAGAAGTCTTCTCTCAACGCCTTCTTCTCTAATGTAAGACTTAGTTGTTTTCTCTGTTCTGTTTCCGCTTGTTCTTTTAATAAGCTGTTGACCATTTTTTAAAGTTTTAATTTGCTCTCGGAGAAGCCTATTCCCTTCTTCAATTTCATCGTTATATGTCTTTGCACTATTTTTAGCATCTTTGAATTGTTGTTGAATTTGACTCCCTACATCTGGAACCTTATCTAAGCCCAAGCTAAGATCGATTTTTCCGATGTTATTTAACAGAGATTGAATCTTTTTGATCTCGTTAATAAATGAGCTTTCATTTGCAATTAGCAAACTAACCTGAAGCTTATACCCTTCACTAATCTTTTTAAGAGACTCTTTTATTTCACTCTCCGCGTTTGACATATCGACGCCAATCAAAATATTAAAATCATTTTTTCCGCTCACTATTTAACACTCCTTTTTTGCTAATGTGAAAACAAAAAGGAGTGCATAATAAACACTCCTTAAAATCAATCATAATTAATCTCTTCTACGATCTCGCACCATCGATCATACTCCATAGCCTCTCTACCACTAAAAGTCTTTTGGCAGTTCAAGATTGCGTCCCTAACTGTCAAAAGCATTTCTTTACGCTCTTCATTTTCTTCAATAATAAAGTCTTCGTTCATCAAACTTGAATATTCTTTATCGAACGCCTTTTTATTTGGAACATCGTATGCATCTACACCATTGATCTTCACAATAATCGGATTTCCGCTCTCATCAAATCGAGCAAATTGCCTAATGAGTTCTGCATGTTCTTCACGAATCAGCTTTACTCGCTCCATCAATAACCGAACAAACCGAGTGCGAAAACGAGATTCCCTACCGATCAATTCAAGGCTCATGAGAAAATTAGCAAATGCTTCGACTTCATAATTTTTCATTTTCACTGTAAATCATCTCCTTTTACTCAAATTTCAAATTTCTTCTTCGTATTTTGCAATTTTTTCATATCTCGTTTAATGTAATGCTTTAATGTCGTATCGGGAGAGCGATGATTCAAAAGCTCTTGAACGTCTTCCAATGCCATACCTTTATTGAAAAGCAACGAGCTTCCCGAGTGTCTAAGGTCGTGCGGATGTAATTCTGGAATGCCAATAAGATTTCCAATCTTCTTAATCCAAACAGTTTGAATAGTGTTTTTCGTTACCTGTTTCCATTCTCCGTTGTATTTTGTAATAAACAAGTACTCGCTTTCAATCCCATTTTCTTTACGGTAATCCAGCCATTTTTTAATAAGTTCCACAGTAAGGTCAGATGGATAGCCAGTAACAACATATCCTTCTTTTTCTCGAATGCCCTCGATAACACCATTTTCAAAATCGATTTGTTCCACCTTAATATTCTTTACGGCGTTTACCCGCAACATAGTAGACAGAGACAATTCAAAATACAGTTGAAGTTGAATGTCACCTAACTCTTTCAATTTTCGCCTAATCTCATCGATCTGCTCTTGGGTAAGAAAAGTTTGAGTTATCTGCGGCTTTTCTCCTGCTCGCACAGACGGGCGCTCGATAAAATCTAGCGGATTAGCTTTAATCCTTCGCTTTTTAAGGAGGTAGAGGAAGAAAGAAGAAATAGAGCTAAGTCTGCGTTGGATTCGCCTTTCATTATTTCCTAAAACGCTGACACAGAATGCAACATAATCTTCAATCAAATCGACCATTTCCTCAATTCCATCGTCATCTTTAAGAATTTTTAAAATATCTTCCGCCTCCAATCCTCCTTGTTCGTATCTATCATGAATAAACACCAACCATTGATTAAAATCAGATTCGTAGCTCGCCTTCGAGGACTCGCTTAAATTCATATTTTTATAGTTAAAATACTTTTGGATATGACGTTTGTTTTCTTCGCATACTTTTTCTAGCTTGTCTTTTGTAACGTATCGAATATACTTCCTTTTTCCAGACATTGAACTCACCTACCGCTCATATATTGCTTCAATTCTTTTGTCAATTGCGATTTATTAAGACTTTTTACCGTATGGCTAATAAAATCACGTGGTTCATAGTAGGGTGTAAAAGGAGGAGTATTCCCCGCCATCAGCATCCTGTCGTACCTCGGTGTAATCCAATCGTATTTGACAGCATATCCAGCATTCATCGCCCAAAGCTTACCTTTGATGATGAGCGGCGCTAACAATCCATCTCCTGATGAAGATGGGTAATGAGGCCTCGCTTCGTTTTGAATGATGAAATCAAAATGATTATCGCCATCAACGCCTACCATATACCCCTTTATTACTTCTGCGTCTCCTAACCCGCCATTGCTAAACATCCTTCGATCATGGTACGCGATAGGTTTGTACGCATCATAAACAACCTCTTTGATAGACTGTTGCATTTGTTTTTGAACGATAGGTAGGACGCTCTTTTGCATGCCCTCTTTTGCCATTTCCATAACTGCTTTTTGTAAGTCTTTATACGTCTTAAAAGCCATTCGGATCACTCCAAAAGACTCTTATCTTGCAATTGCTCTGCAATTTGCTCCTTGATCTTTTCAATATCCGGCAATTTTACATCAAAGTTTTCTACAACTCTCACGACTTCGTTCATAAGCTTATCGATCTCATTTGGGTCAAATTCAGCAAAAATTTGAAACATAGCGCCTGTATTGATCATGTTTTCAATAGCTTTAAGTTGTTCAGCAAAAAATGAAGGGAGTTTCAAGGTAGTAAAATTCTTGATAATCAAAAAAATCGAATATGGGATGGCAATGTCAGAAACGCTTTTTTTGTTGTAAGTTCTTGCAATATCAAGACCATTAATTAGTTCTTGAACATAAGTATTAATTTTAGTTGGACTAAAATACTTATAAATGCCGACATTGCGAACATGTATTTCTCCGTTTACCGCTAGGGTAATGGGAACTTCAAATACTTCATTATATCTTTCGCCAGCTTCTTCAATAAGTGAATAGTCAAGGTGCTTAATATTTTCTTGCATAAATATTCCTCCCTTTTGGAGATGAAATTTTTATTTTATTTAGAGTCGACAAAAAAAATGGTGAAAGGGAAAAATCCCTCTCACCATTAAAGTGTTTTGTCATCATCTTTTTTTGGCTTTTGTATTAATAGCGAACCAGTTTCACCATATCAGTCGATGCCGGGTCTTTAAACACGTCCAGATTGAAATCGAACACAGACGGATCGCCATCGGGCTGCATTGTCAGAGTAAAGTTGGACGAAATTTTTGCCTTCGGAATGACGATTTGCACCCGTTCATCCAGACCCGTAGCTTCATTCCGCCAGAACGTCTTGCCGATAACACGATAGAAGCCACCAAATTTGTCTGACTTAATCGTGATAACTTCCGCCGTCGCGGCCGATTCCCAAGCATAGTAAACAATCACTTGTTGACCAACAGGCAGAGCGGCAGACGGAACCTTCAGATTACTACCATCAATCGTGATTGATGGCGTTGGAACGTCATCATCTTGAGCATAACCGTCAGCAGTTAAAAAGACTTGAACCGAACCCTCAATCGGTTGATGCTCCAGTTGGATCAGCGAGTTACCATTACCATCATCGGTCGAAACCGTTACAAAGCGTTCATAGATCGTTTCAACCTTTTTCTCCAGTTCCGTGCCTGCCTGCATTGCAATCGCCTTTGGATTCAGCAGAGCATCTTGAATGACAAAGTTAGCAGTACGACCAAAATCCCAACCTACCAGACGACCGCCACCTTGACCACCAGTGGCATACACGCTCTCAACAGCATTTTCAAGGTTTGACATCTTGAGCGTGTCAAGATAGAGATCAATTTTGCCAGTAACGAGATTTTGAAACATTACATTCGCAACCTCTTTAACACCAAAACGCGGCATTTATATCCACTCCCTTTTGAAATAGTGTGCACTCATACTTAATAGTGAGTAGAGTGATTATTCTTGGCCCATTTTGGACCAAATCATCCTACCTAACCCACAAAATAAAGACTCGCAATTTGCGAGTCTTTTGTGGATTTAATAATTTATATTTTGCTCGACCAGTGCTTTATTTTTATGTCTTTTGCACCAGCCATTATTGACTGAACAGATATATCGTACTGATCGATAATTTCAAGTCGTTTAAACTTGCTGTAAACTTGGTAAACAGTTAAGTCTTGAATGTTGATTTCGTTTATTCCATACGATTTTGAAGCTATAGCAGAGAGAATATCATAGAAATCAATTGATCCTTCTTCTTCCTCTGCCGAATTTTGTTTTTGCTTCGCCTTCAAAGCATCTCTTTTTTTCGCAAGTGCATCCATTTGCTCTTTGAGCCTTCTTGTTTCTTCATCTGCTGGATTAAACTTCTCTGAAATCTTCTTTTCTTCAAAGTTATTGATATAATTTTGCCACTTAAGAACCTCTTGAATTTCGCCATAATTATACTTATCGATAACTGCAAAATCTTTCTCGTTTTTCTTTATGAAAACTCGACGATTATCTTTGTCAATAATCGCTTCTCCGCCGAGAAATAGCGACAAAGCTTTCTCCAGCAGTTTATCCACTTCTTCTCCGCCTAGAGAAATCAACAATTCGAGAACATTTAAAGTTTCGTATTCTGATTCATCTACCTCAATCCCTAAATTCGTTAGAATGTCTTTGACTCCTAGAGTTAAAATATTGAGGCATTTCAAATACTCTGTATATCCAAAGTCCATTATTTCTCGAACTGTCAGCGGTGTAATTTCCCCGTATCCTTTTGCATGAATTGGCCTTCCACCAAAGAGTCTGAGCTTCAAATCAATAGTATTGTCCATTGATTATCACCTCTAAAACTCTGTGGTTTTTGCTGTTAATCTAACCCCTTCAAATTGCTCATTAACTACCACATGAACTCCATCAAGGAAGTGCACTTGGCCGAGATTCGGAATAATTTTTCCACTGAAAGTATCAAGGATCATTGAAAGAATTTCATAAGGCCTAATAATCTTTTCACCTTTATCTGTGAGTAGCCAAATATCTTTGTGAACAACGATGTCAAAATTAATAAATGGATGACCCACTTTCCCGTTATTTTTAAATGTCATGTGCGGATAATAAATATGCAACTGCGAACGAACATCATCTTTAAACGAAGTATCAAATGGATACGGAAAAATTCTTTCATTGTCACCCTTTGGTGCAATCAACATGGGCGATACAGGGGGCGAGATGGATGGATCATTTCCATTGATAGCTAGATAGTTGACGAGGCGTTGATTTTTTAATACCTCTTCAATAATTGAAATAATATTTTTTGACAACCTGTCTAAATTCATTACCATTCACCCCATCCTGAATTGCCACTATCATCAGGAATTTGATTATCAATATCATCAGTCGAAGAAGAAGATGCAAACTTGACGATCAATTCAACGATACCTTTGTCATTATAAACATCCGTGACGCTATCAATTGTGGTAACTTCATATACATGTCCGCCAAAAATGAAGCGTTGAGTCGGTTTAATCGTCTTTGTGTCATCGTTGTATTGAACAAGAACAATCAGTTCTGAATGAAGAATAAATGCCTGTCTTTCTGTTCTCTCGTCAAAACTGCTCGACTTAACAACGCATTTATATTCAAGCAAATCGCCCGCACTACTCCTCCACTTCAAAGAGGAATTGCAAAGCTCGGCTTTTGCTTTTGGATAAATTTCATTCGGCAAAAAGTCCTTAATCAAATAAATATCTTGCCCTATTGAAACGTAAACACCTTTATCAAATTTGGTCTGCGGTCTAAATAAAAATTCTATTTCTGTTGACTTTTTTACTTGCGAAACAATAGCATCAATCATTTCTCCATTGATTTCAACTTGACGGAAAGATGGGGATTTGCTGAAACTATCGTTAACGTGAAGGATCGTGTCTTTAATATATCCTTGTGCAACAGAATTAGAGCCAAGCACCTTTTTATAGAGGGTCAAATCCATTTTTGATCCGCCCCCTCGCCTTTTCAATCAATTCAATTGCTTTAAAAACATCACTTTTCAACGATTTGTGATTTTTATAATCCAGCCCCATTAAAGTGCCAGACACCGCAATTAGTTCATCCGCCAAGAATAACTTGGAGTTTCCTAAAATCTCTCTCGCTAAAGATTCCACATACGATTCCAGTGTGCTTACACATTCTTCATTCATCGGAATGATCTTGAACATTCTTCCAATCAATTTTGAAAGATAAGCATCCAACTGTTCGCCTGACAACATAACTTGATTATTCATGGCACATTATCTCAATTCATCTAATCCTGATTGATAGGAATAGGTGACCATCAAATTTGATACCTCTTTATCCAACTCTCTTTTTAATGCGACCAGTTGGCTCAAATGGTTCGCTGTGGAATATATTTTATACTCTTTGTCAGAGAGAATTTGCTCCATATTCTTAACATGAGTAATTTGACTTGATACGTAACTGATTGTCATAAGAGTGGCAAGAATTTCTTTTTCAAAGTCCGTAAGGTCTTCGATAAAAGATTGAGTGGTTGTATCAATCGTCAAGTCTTTTACCGAGCTTGTGAATCGAACAATTGCACTCCTAAGATGCTTGAGCAAATACGCCTCTAAATCGCCACTCTCATTAAGTTGAATGAACGAATAATCTTGCACTTTTGTCAAGAAAAAATCATAAACTTCTGTCAGGGGAGTAGCCATAGCATATTATCCCCTTTCGCCAATATCGGTATTAAAACGCTCATTCAAATACTTAATTTTTCTTGCGGAATCCAACTGACCCTTTTCATAAAGCTGCCGCGCACGAGTAACGATCAGATGTTTAATGCCTTTTGGAGATTTCTCCACCACTTCTTCAAAGTCTTTTTGCGCAAGATTAAACACTTCGTCAATCTGATCTGGATTTTTCATATTTTCATACATTCTGGTAAGCCCAAGATGTTCTACTGCACCATCATGCATAACAAGAATAAATGGCTCATCAAAAAACCGCTTTTGCGCACTTCGCATCGAAAGAAGCTCTTGGAACTCCATGTATTCAATATCTCCGTACTCAGACCAGTTCCACTCTGCGCCAGTTTTCTTAGAAATATAAACCAAGGAACCATTTGTGATATTCATGACGGGGATTAATTCAAAACGATCCACCTCTGCTTTTTTAGAAACAGATCGCTCGGCAGATTCGGCTTGAATTTTTGCATAAATTTCTTGCTCTACCTCTTTACGAGCCTCTTCTTTTAATTGGGCCAAAAGCTCGCGTTTCAGCGCTTCTAAATCCACATTCTGATCGACTTGAATGTCTACTGAAGAAGTAGATGCAGTAGATTTTTCTTTTTTCAAATCGTTCAAAATAGACTCCAGTTGTGCAAGGTTGTTTTTCACCAGATTGGAACGAGTGTCAATCGCCTTAATACTCAAAATTTCATCGATTACTTGTGCTTTGGTGCGCGTGGTACGCATACAATCATCTCCTTTTACTCCTTAAAAATAAAGCAAGGAGAACCAAAGTCCTCCTTGCTTGGAATACAGGGAGTAGCCGTAACCACTCCCTGTGATCACTAAACTTTCATTAGATAATACGATAGATGCCATATTTCGATGCGGACAGAACTGCAACACCAGCCTTCTTAATGAAGGTGTACTCACGTTGCAGGTCTTTACGATTCGTTCCATCACCCTCGATAATCATCGAATCGCCTTCGAGCACCAGCTTAACAAACTTATCCGGCGTTTGCGGAACGACAAGGATGAAACCATTGTCGATTGCAAACTCATCCGTTCCGGGCTTATGTGCTTGCTTGATAACCATCATCGGCGTACCGTGGAAGCTGCCGTAGTAGCCAAAATCATTCTTTTCTTGTTTTGCCTTCTCCGACTCAACGCCGTAGTTAATCTTTGCTAAAGCAGATTTGGTGCCAAGAATCATAGCAGACATGCCAGTTGCAGCTTCAACGTGAGCGATCAGTTCATCCAGCTTCGTTTCGCTGAACGTACCAGAGACAGCGTAAGTCGAACCAAGTTGATCGTAGCTGTTATAAACGGCTTTATAGATCAACTCTTGAACTTTATTTTCGTAGGAACGAGCAACATTATCTACGAGCTTGGCAAAGTCTTGACGACCCGCCAGCAGACGCGACAGTTCTTCGTACACGGCCACGCCCATGATAAACGTCTTAACCGTCAGTTCACCAGTATCCAAGCGGTCACGCCGCAGATCGCCGTTACCATCAGAGATGATAGCCACGTCAAACAGACGATTTTCTTCAATCGTAAATACCTTTGTATCACCGTGGTCAACAACAACCGTTTCAACAAACGTATCGAACTGACCCTTAAGACCTTCTTCAACCAAAATGTCCAGAGCTTCTTCCAGAATAGCAAACAGTTGCGGATTATTGCGGAAAGATTTCGGTGTAAGCTTTTCAGAACCACCATTAGCCGCAATCAGTTCCTTACGAAGAACCTCCATTGCATCTGCGCGAGAATATTTCGCTACATCGCCTTGACCTTTATATACATCAATTGCAAGTTTTGCGACATCATGTACTACACGCATTGTATTTCTTCCTCCTTCAAAGTGGAAATATTGGAATGACAAAAAGCCCTACCACCTATCCAGTGCGGGTAGGGCTAATTAAACGAATAAATGGATAGCGAATTTACCTGAGCGAAATTTGTTCGAGCGAACTCCCCTGAGCGAAACTAAATCATTTAATTGTACTTTATTATGCTTTTACTGCGCGGAGAACATAAGCTTCTGCCGCATCATAGCCAAGGGTCGTCTTCTGAATGACTTCCCAAACAAGGCTGACTTCTTGTTGGCCGTCAGAACCACCAAGGCCATCTTCTGAGGCTTCCAGTTTCAGCGAACCAACTTGCGGCACTACGTATTTACCAACAACTGGCGTACCGTCGATCAGGTCAGCCGTCAGCGTGATTACATCGCCTTTGGTCAGATGGTAAGCACGTCCGGCGTCGCCTTTCTCAACTACAAAATGCTTCAGACCAGCTTTGCGCGGATCGGCCATGACTTCCGGCGTAGCATGAAGCAGAAACTCCTTCTTCAGATCATCATCGGTTTGCGGAACCTCAACTTCATAAAGCTCCGTTTCACCATCAACCAGATTGCCAAGCTGAACAAACAGACCATTGGTCATATCTTCGGTGTGCACAATAGACTCCAGATGAACACCAGCAATTTTATCCAAACGAACAACTGCCATCTTTTCTTCCTCCTTCAATAAATGAATATTATTTGGTATTTATTAAATAAGCCCATGCTTTTTAAGAATATGGGCATAACCACTTACATCTTCTTTGGTGCCATCAATCTTGAGCTTAATGCTGTAGCTTTGACTAGGCTTTAACGCTGTAAAATTAGCAGCCTTTCGACCTAAACGCTCAAACAACTTCGATTCAAGTTCTTCAATAGAGTAGTTGTGAACATTCTCTCGAAGATCGGCAATCTCTTCGGCAGTAAGCTTATTAAACTTGCTAAACAATTCTTCAGCCATTGCCTCATGCTGTTCGCGAAGAGTTTTTTGCTTAAACTCTTTAAGCTCTTTGTTTTCCTCTTCAATCTGCTTATAAGTAGAACGCATTAAGTCTAAAGCGTTCTTTTCATCTGCCGTCAGGAACATTGGGAAAACTTCAACAACCTCACCAAAGGTTACGTTGTCATCATCTTTTGTGTAGCTAACCTTATAGAAATTCCCCTTATGGTTTTCAGCAATGAAATATTCGTCATATACACTCACAATAAAGCACCAATTATCTTCGATGCCCGTAGCAGCAGAAATATACTCATCAAGACCATTGTAGAGTTTTCTGCGAATATCCTCGTGAGACAACTGGAACGTCAGAGTGAACGTATCTTGTTTTTCCGAGGCTTCATCAGAGCCATTATCTTCAAGACTTTCGACATCATCGTCGCTCTTCGAAAAATCTTCCTGATCTCCTTCACCGTTCTCTCCGCCTTGATCGCCAGAACCTTCATCTTCACTTTCAGGCTGGAAATCGCCATCGGAACCTTCATCACTATCCGAGAACACATCTGCAAGCTTTGCATCTAATTCCTCGGCAGAATATTGTGAAGCGTCAATACCCTTTTCCTCCAGTTCTTCAACCGTGGTAGAGTATTTTGCCAACACTTCTTCGAGCGTCATTGTTTTATCCACCTCCTTGTCATACTTCAGATTGACAGCCATTTGAAATTCTCTCAGCTTCCTCGCAATTTCTTCTTGATACACATCAACATTTTTTGCAAAAGAAAGCTCGACGCTTGCTTGTTGCATAGCAGGGAGTACATCTTTGCCAAGCAAGCATGCGCCATAAAATGAGAATCTTGTGAAGACGAAATGCCCATCTTCATCCCAATAGCCGTCAAAATCGTCGTCAAGCTCCATAGATTGAGCGACTTCACCGCCACGAGCATTCAAGATGTTTACGCCATCTTCAAGCTTCGTCCACAGCAACCCATCGACAACGAGATATTCTAACTCTTCACCATAGTCGCCCTTCTTGGACTCAAAACGAGGATTGCAATTCTCAGGAATTACACCAAAGGCTTGTCCGATATATTTTGTTTTTAATTCTCCGCCTTCGACGACAATTTCAACCTCATGACCTCGAAAATCCTTTTCGCCCAATCTGGATTCTTCGACGTACCCTAAAATTGGTGTATTTTTAAGACTTTCCATCGCCTGTTCAACAACTTCTTTGGTGAAAATTGAGTTGTTATAATTCAGCCCCAAATGCATCAACCAAATCTTTACCTTCTGAAAGCGTGAGTCAATCTGGTCGACCTTTTCAAACATCACAGGTATTTTTTTATTAACACCTTTCATTGGTTTCTCACCCCCTTCTATTCACGATTAGCATTATCTTCTCTTTCTCTTTGCTCTTCGCCTTTCTCTGTCAATTCATCATCTTTTTTGAGAGGCCTACCGCCTTCATTGTCAATGGCGCTTCCGCTTTGCGTATGAGAAGAAGACAGAGGCGTAAAGCTAGACGAAAGACCAAGAACCTCTTCCTCTAAGAAATTCATGGAGACAACGGCGCTTGGAGAAATGCCCAAACATGCACAAAGCATTATCTTAACAGGAAGACCGTATTGAGCATTTTTCAATAATTGCTCAACATTATCTTTCTTGTTGAAGATCGTATTATCTAAAATTCTAAGTCTAAATTTAAACGAACCGCTGATTTCATTTTTGATCTTGCCTGTAACAATTCGTTCAATTTGCCTTAGAACCTTAAATATTTCCGCTTCGTCCACATTGATTGATTTTGCGAGAACTGCATTAGAGCTTCCCTTGGCATTGAAAAGCTGTGAAGCCGTTCCGCTTGCCGTGTAGAAAGCCTCTTCAGCTTGAGCGACATTGTCATTTGCTGAATTGTCTCTCGAAAATTCAATCGTATCGATATCAAAGGGAGTCGAGAAAATACCCAACTCATCAGGCAACAGGTTGGCAGTCTTATTGTGGAACATCTGGACTGTCTTCAAATCAATCATGAAGTCGTTGTTTTTGTCTGAGTTTTGTCTTAGAGGGATTTTTTGCACAATAAACTTGTAGTTTCCGATGACTGCGTTTGCCATACGTAAGGCCTTGTAATCTTCTATGTCGAAGATATCCCCAAACAATCCTGCAAACGGCGGAAGATCGTAATAAATCTCTTCGTTAATTTTAAGGCAGATCGACCTTGACGGATCAACTTCCTGCCATCTTGGTTTACTTCCGCTTTTATATGCGTTATACATTTTTTGAAACTCTTTAGGATACAGCGGTAACTCATCGGCGTTTCTGTCGAAATAAGCCATGTCAAAACTAAAAGTGTAAACACCGTCGGCAATTCCACTGATTTGGCAAAACTCATAAGGTAGCTCTTTTATGAAATATGAATCCTTAGTAAAAAACTCGTAACCATAAAATGTATCTAGCTTCCATGCTGAAACCATTGCCTTAGCATACTCATGTTTTATGTTCATCAATTCAACCAATTCTACAGCTCGCATATAATTTTTTCGCAACGAATTTACATTAACATTTTTGGACGTATCAAGCCCAAAAATTTCAACATAATGCTCCAGCGTAGCCATCTTTGCATAGTAGTTTACAAGCCTTCTGTAATGAGGGCTTACATCATACAAATAGGCGCTCATCGACTGAAGCTCTTTGGAATAACGCTTTGGATTACTCAGATAGTTGGATACATTGGACTTTGTAAATTGTCGAGTTGTTTGTGATTTATTATTGTTTAAATCTTTAATAATCAATTCCGTGATTTTCGCAAAGTCTAAAGGAACCACTTCTCTGACAAATGTTTTATCTTTAATTTCGTTTTCTGTTTTTGATTTATTTTTTTCTTTCATCCAAACATCCTCCTTCCACCTCTTTGAGTCGGATTTTTTACTGTGCGACCCATAAAAAATGATTCGATGTCTCCAATATTTTGCTCTCGCATGGTTTTCTGTCTCTTCTCTTCTAGGTAAACCCAATATAGTCCGTATTCCAACGCGGAAAATCTGTCTTTTGCGATGCTCTTGGACACTTGCCGAACTTCTGTTCTATGACCACTTTGTTTGTACTCCAAATTCATGATTTCCTCTTGTAAAAAGTCCGTCATAACGAAAGGCCTCAACAATTCTGCAAGTTTTTCGGGGTCTTTATTTTTCAAGCGAGCTTTTGCTTGAGATTCAGACTCAAGAAACTTTACCTGATTGTTTGATATCCACTGAATAAATAAGTTGTGAATATCGCTGGCATTTGTCTCCTTGGATTGTGACTTGATTGCGTAAACCATCGGTACACTATTAGAAGTCTTAAACTTGGCGTATCTTTCGTCGTTGATGACCTCATAGGGAGGATTGCTGTCAATTTCAAGAACCAACTGGTCAATAAGACCTTGTCCAAGACCATTGGCGTCAACAACGAGGATTCTTGCGCGGAAATCATTAACTTTCTGCTTGAGGAATAATGCCTGTTCTCTAAAGTGAGTCCCTTCAAAAGTATAGATATTTACTACGTGTTTTGAATACGTTCCATCCCCTTTGGGAATGAGTTTAATTACCACTAACGCACTTTGCGCATTGGCACTACCCTCGCTGCGGGCTACGTCATAAGCTAAAACATATTCAATATTTTTATCCGAAACAGCTTTTTCTTCTGCTTCCTTCAACACTCTAGCTCTACGGAAGGTTTCAAGATCAACTAAAGAGTTCTCAGACGATCCAGACCATACGCTGCCATACTCTCGCAGGAATGAAATAGGATTAAAATTTGGCGATTCCTTTAAGTCGTTGATATACTCCAACGATAACAGTCTGAACCCCGTTTTTGTCTCATATTTCGTTGCCAGTTCGTATGATGAACCCATGACGTATGCCGATTTTCCAGTAACCATGTCATAGAGATATTCTTTTAATAAGTTAAAAGCAAACGACTGCTTTGTTCCAGCAGTCGTTACGATAGTTATTTTCTTATGGAGTTCATAAGGGTCTTCGCCCCCGTATGGACTAAATCGAGTATTTGCCATAATAGGCAGTATAACCGTATTGAAATTCTCCTCATCAAAACGCTCATGAATAATCTCCTCCACTGAAAGCCCTGTTCTCCGTAAACCACGAGAACTTTCGCTATTCGCAACTACGTCGAGAACAGAACCATTGTGAAAAATTAATTTGGTATAATCTTTTTCAAAGCGAATATCTCTTAATTCATTCTTTAGAATGGGCATGAAATTCCAAATCTGCTCAATATTTTGTTGAGCAATTTGTGCCGCCATTTGTTTTTGCGGTGCCGTAATCATAATTTTTGAATTTGGATAAAAAATACACTCAAGATATTTTCCCAATATCTGAGTGAATGATTTCGAACTGCCGCGCGTATAGGTAAGGAATGTTTTCCGATACCGAAACATTACTCTTAGCATTACTCGCTGGAACAGAAGAAGTTCAAATTTTGAGTCTTTAGGTAAAATAAAATCAATAAATAAATCAGGATACGAACGGAATAAAGCAAGATATTTTTTCCAATGCTTTGCTACAACCTGAAAAGATTTGCTTCTTTCATCATTACTCATGGTTGACATTCTCGCTCACCTCTTCATCACGCCTGTCCGAAGCGAGCGTTCCATTTGCCTTTTCGAGTCTTTCATGAATATCTTGTGGAACCTGTGTAAGCCTCTCGTGTCCAACAAGCTTTCTCACATAGTTAAGGTGTTCGAGAATAACAAGATCAACCAAATCCATTCGTTCTTCGATTGGCTTAGGCTCCACATAACCCATCTTCTCGACCTCTTCAAAAATTACACCAAAGCTACGAAGTCCACTTTGCTCACTTGCGCTCTTTCGGTCAATCGGCCTGAAACCTGAAGATTGAAGGATTTTTTCATAGCGATCATTGAAATTTTTGAACGCATTATCGTCACCATTTTCAAGTGCCCTATCCATCCACACTTGCAATTTGCATAGATAGATCAATTGCTTCTTAAGTTGCGGCGTATTGATATCGTGTGTGTAACACATATCTCGATAAAACTTCTCCATAGACAAATACTCTCTGTTTGTGTACCCTGAACCAAATTTCAATTTAATTTCTTTGGTGAGCTTTATCACTCCATCATCTGTTTCAATTTCATCAGTTTCCTCAACATCGTTTAATTTGTGTTTATAAATTTCGGTTTCACTTTCACCCTCGAAATCGCTGTCCGCCCAAGTTGCATTCTTATATTGTTGCAATGAATTAATCATTCTGAAATATGTTCCAACAGTATCGTCTTCACTCTCTTCTGCCGACTTCCATACTTTCGCGATAAATGGCTTGTCAATCCTTTGCAATGTCGTTTTAATAGATTCAAGATTGTTTTCATCCATCATTTCTTTAAGACATTTCTTACAAATCGGAACATAGCCATCAAACAAAATGCTATTTGACGTATAAAAATCATTTCTTTTGATTTTGCTTTTTCCGCAACCTTTACACTCTTTCCTGTCATTTTTCATGCGCCCACACCCCCTCAAATAAACTATTTTTACTTTATTTGGCTTTATACAATCTGAAGATCAATTCTCCTGATATCAATTTCCCCATATTTATTAACAATAATGACTCCTTGTGATGCACCAGAAACAAACTTGCCTTTCATGGAGTAATTATTTACACCTTCGAGTGAACCAACATAAACTTCAAATTTATTTTGTCCTACTTCTCTTACCTCGTGACGGTGCAAATGACCCATAGCGACCACATGATAATTAACGTCGTCCATATTGCTATGACTAGCAAGAATTTTATTCCCTTTTTCGTTGTCTCCATGAATGAACTTCATATGGAAATTTTTCACCGAAAACGATGACGAATAATTGATGCTGTCGCACTCATAGTACCTGATCCTCGGAGCCTTCGCCTTTTCGATGAACTCCCTAATCATGTAGTTAATAACATAAATCGTGGAATCGCCGTCCAAATTATCCTCTTTAATTCCATTCATTCTATCGTGGTTTCCACCAACTCCGCGATATGTGACATTGAAGGACTTCGAAAGATTGACAAGAAAGTCTCGAATCAATTCATATGCTTTAACAATCTGAACACTCAGCGGAAACTCCGCCCCAAAGCTTTGATTTTTTCTCATGCTCACATGCTCTGTCATGTCGCCCAAACATACGACATCGATTTCTGTGATCTCCTCTTTTCTCGCAATCTCATTGATCCGATTAATGAATTTTGCCACCCTTTTTCGAGCAATAGAATAGTTGTACCAATTCCCTAAAACATTAACGACGGTTGCTCCAATATGCCAATCTGAAATAAGCACAATCATTCGACCTAAACTTACTGGAAGCCGCTCTTGATAAGCGTAGTCAGGGATTGCCTCATTCAATTCTTCCAGTAGTGCTTGACGAACTTGCTCTGAAATTACAGCCAGCAAAGTTAATTCTCGCTTTAACTTACCGAGCTTTAAGTTTTCAAGTTGAGCTTCCCTTTTGACATAATAAAGTTCACCAACTGCTTCTTTAATTGACATCAACTTTGACGATGAAATAATGTCGGCCTGCTTTTCGCGACTTTCGAGTGTACCTGTACTGGCTTGATACGACTTAATCATTTGACGATAGGATTCGCTTGCTTCACTGTCAAAATAGCCCTCCTTCTCCATTAGGCGCTTATGCTCATTCCAATTGCAACGATGGCTGGGAGATGCCATTTGAAGTTCTCGCTTAATTCTAACCGCCGTATCGAGATGTTCTTGAGAAACTTCAATAATTTCCCCCTTTTGATTCTTGTACGATCTCATTTAAACATCACCCTTTTTCCCTAAAAGAAAAAGGATTTTCGCTATACACGAAAATCCTTTTTGTTCAGATTTCTGCAAAAATTCTACTTGCATCTGACCTAACATCACGATCAAGCAAAATTACGCCAACCAAAGGATTACCTTTTAACGCTTCAACAGCATAAGACAATCCATTATTATTTACAAATTTCCCTTCAGCCTGATTGTAATCTCCGCAGAATGCACATACCGTATTTTCCCCAATGCGAGTACCAATTAGCTTAATTGTTTTTGTATCAAGGTCTTCTGCTTCGTCCACAATCATGAATGTGTTATCAATACTAACGCCCTTCATGTAAAATGGAATTGCCTTCTTTAGCTGACCATTGCGTTCAAATCGCTCCGCATCTTGCTCCCCACCGTCGAAATGCTGAATAATAGGTTCAAAGAACCCTGCTGTCTTATCATCAAAATCACCAGAAAGAAATCCAATTTGCTCACCGCTGCCTACGGGATTTCTAACCGCTAAAATCGTACTTCTATTTCCCTTTTCAATAACATTATGGACAGCGATTTTCGTCGTCAGGAACGTCTTGCCAGAGCCATATGTCCCCAATATAAACTTAACTGGAATCGAATCATTGTACAGAATGTCAAGTGCGCAAGCTTGAAGATCATTCTTGGGTTTAATCACCTCATAAGGAATGTTAAGTCCAACATGAGATTCTCCATTCCATCGAAGAATATCTTTCGTTTTCCCATCGTCATCTCTAATGATCAAATATTGATTGGTAATCAAATTGAATGCATTATTACTTCTGTCTTCATAAATTTTATACGTATTATCATCATCAATATAAGCAATCTTATAGCCCATGTAGACTTCAGACGACTCATTCTCAGGCTTAATGACAGGAATATTTTTTGCATTCGCCTTCAAGCGCAAAAGCTTATCTCTTGTAATTAATCCATACCCATTTTCAATACAACATTGAATTATTTGATTATCAACATACTGGCTATCAAAGCCTTCGGAGACTCCCCACAGAGATGTATAGTCACTTAAATCACAATGATAATTAACACCTTCATTGTCTAAAAGCGTCTTAGCTTTTGTTATCTTTTTTTGTAACTCTTTATCGTGTCTCCTCGTTGTCTCTAATTTTTCAAGTTCTCGAAGAACTGGACTTGTTATGACCACATCATATTTCAATATTAAATGAGGGTAATCAATCAGACTATTTGTATCAATAACATAAAGAGTAGGTTTGCTGGTCATAAAATGCCCCCTTAATAACAGTAAAAAGGGCAAGTCTCCCTATTCGGAATAACTTGCCCAATTAGCGATTAATTTAAGGTAATTGGTATTAACCCTTAACAGCCTTCTTCAGCGTAGCTTTGACGCTTGCGTTAACTTTGCGGGAGGCAGCCTTTTGTACCTTCTCGCCCGTGCGCGGATTACGTACCGTGCGAGCCGCAACATCCTTAACTCGGAATTGAACAATACCCGTGATGTCCAGCTTTTCACCATCCTTCAGCGTCGGAACAACGTCCAGAACGTGTCCAAAGACACCATTAACTTGCTCACGTGCCGCCTTGATCGAGATACCTTGTGCTTGTGCGTAGGAACGGATGAATTGCTCTTTCGTCATTTGACAACATCTCCTTTTACTCATTTGATTTTTATTTATTGCATGAGTGTTTGATAAGCCTGTATTATCTTTGGCTTTCTTACACTCCTACAATCCTAATAGTATTTGGGGTCTGGTATTTTATTCAGTTTTGGCAACCACACTTTTCTGATACTTGTCTTTCCTGCATTTTTTACAGATGGGACGTAACCCCGATTTTGTCCTTCTGTTTAGACTGAAGTATTTTGTTGTTGCCAAATAATTCTTGCGACAGCTATTGCATGTCTTGTACTTTCCTCGCATAACAAATGTATAAACCCAATCTTCTTTCAATTGCTTGTATGTTTCAGCAATCATGCTTGGAATTGTCTCTCTCGTGATCTTACTTAATCTAGGCTTTGTCATTTTCATATTATATTTCTCTTTCAATCTGCTGATCATTTCGTCATACGATATACCTTCGATTTTCCAGAGAAACACATCTTTCAAATAGCCTTCAAAGTTTGTCGCATCGACAAGTTCTTCAAATACAAACATAATGAGTTTTAAATAACCAAATGTATCTTCATATGAATGTTCTTTCAAATCCGAATAATCTTCTACAAGGACTCTTAGAACCTCAATACTGTCAAATTGTATGTAAGACAGCGCGTTGTAATCTGGTTCTGATTTAGCTATGTTTTGAAACCTAATATACCCCTTTAGTTCATTTTTTATTGCAATTTCATCTTTCTGAATATCTGTTCGAATCCATTTCAACTTTTTAATGTATGATGAACTTAAACTGTTTTCTACGTTATCTTTTCCTGTTTCAATGATCTTGGTGAGTTGTTTTATAGTTTTCTCGGTTTCAGCCAGTTCTTTATACTGCTCTCGGTCTTTACTTTTGACCTTAATCTTTGGATATTTTATGATTGATCTGTTAGTTTCTTTTCTTGTGATGTCTCTAATTTTCATGAAGTTATCTATTGCAGCTTCACGATTATTGTTTCTTTTTTGCCGATAGTCGGTAATAATTTCTTTATTATTAGAACTATCTTTGGCATATAGGATGTAACTTGCAAGTGATTCTAAATCTTTTGACACCCTCGTGTTTTCACTTAAAAAACTATTATGATTGAGATGAGGGTTATAGTGATTATCATAGTAATCGACGAGAAATTCGTCGGCATCACTCACAATTTTCTTGACCAGTGCAAGTCGTTCTTCTACTGTATTTAACTTGTAGTCTAGCTTGTCGGACAACTTCATATTGTAGCACCTCTCTGTCCCCTGATCACCTCACGATTTAATATTACAACTTTCATTGGCATCCGTAAAGCACTTTTTTCAAAAATATTTTATGTTGTGGAAACCTTATGTTTTTATTGAGAAATAGGCTTCCACTATAACCAATCACGCCGCCTTCATAAGCTTCTGCAAGAACGTTCGACGCTTGGTAGCTTTATTCGTTTTAATCGAATGCTGCAAAGCTTTCAATTGAACAACCATAAACAAACCCTTCATCGCTCTCGTCATCCCGGTATATGTCAATTGACGATTAAGCATTACATATGATGAATAATCCATAGCGAATACAACGTATTTCCATTGAGAACCTTGTGATTTGTGAACCGTAATCGCATAAGCAAGATCAAGACTTGACATCTCTGATTTGGTAAATCTAATCTCGCCTACTCCTTCAAAATCAATTACGATTTCACCAATAACCTCGCCATTTTCCACAAAGGCTGAATCAATGTATTTTATAATACCGATTGTGCCGTTAAAAACCCCTTTGTCGTAATTGTTTCCGTTTAATATAACTTTATCACCTTCAAGGAATGTTACGTTCTTACGTTCAATTTTCTTTTCGTTATCTACAAGGTTGGGGTCTTGATTAAAAATCTTTTGGCATGCCAGATTGATGTTCCTTGCTGAATTTGCACCCTTTGTTTTCATTGGTACAATGATCTGAAAGTCAAGAATGTTACCATTATACTTCTTAGCGATTTTCATTACTCTGTGATATACTTCTTCGCCACTTCCATAGGCGTATAACCAAAGGTCTTGAAGCTCTCCTATTTTCTTGTGCCCATACTCATTATCAGAGATGAACTTTTCGCCCTCTCTGACCTTGTTTGCCGATGAAAGAATACCAGATTTTTGTGCTTGACGATGAACGATGGTCAACTCCACTTTAGGAACCTTGTTGCTCTCCAAAAGATCAACCAAAACGTTCCCGACTCCAATCGGTTCAAGCTGTGCTATGTCTCCTGCAATAATAAGCTTTGCGCCACTTTTTATTGCTCTCAGCGCATAGTAAAAAATCTCCGAGTTAACCATAGAACCTTCGTCAAGTATGATTACATCTGTCGGGAGAGGATTGACCTCATTGAACATCCAGCCACCAAGTTTGGGGTTATAGCCATATAATCTGTGGATCGTAAAAGATTCAATTCCAGTTGACTCTTGAATGCGTTGACTTGCTTTCCCTGATAGAGCACATGTTGCATAATCAAGACTCCTCTTCCCAAGGGAATTGATCTCGTCTGTCGGAATATCAATTGTTTTCAATACTTTCACAATCCCTTTAATAACGCTCGTCTTACCAGTACCCGCCTTGCCACTAATAATCACAAGGTTGTGTTTTACAATTAAATCAATTGCTTGTCTTTGCTCGTCTGTGAATTTGAATCCTTGTTCCTTTTCAACTTCAGCGATGGTTTCTTCTACGTTCGTAATTTTAAAAGGGAACTTTGCGTTGAGGATACGTAATACATTTTCTTTAATTTGAGTTTCATATTTATGAAATTCCCTTAAATAAATGATATCGTCTTCAATTGTATATTTTTGCATGTATTTCTCATTGCTAAGTGTTTCTCTGATTTCTTTAATACTTATGCCCAACAATTTGATTGCTTCGTTAATTAATTCTGTGAGCTTCATCCAACAATGACCACTATTGGACTCTTCGTAAAGAATATATTCAGCACAGCTTACAATGCGATAAGGAGAGTTTTTCTCGATTCCCATTTTCAATGCGATCTCGTCAACCGTTTTAAATCCAAAACCCTCTACTTCCGTCATGATGTATGGATTCATGTTGATTTTTTCTAAGAGGATGTCTGGCGAACCATATTTATCAGATAAACGCTTTACTGAAGTGTATGGAATACCAAACTCACCTGTTAATTTTATAATTGCTCTCTGATACTTCTCATTTTCAATAATCTTTTCTTTAATCTTTTTCAGCGTTGCTTCTCCAATACCCTTCGTTAAACTGACATCGATCCGTTCCGTCTTGATAAGTGAAATAACATCTTCGCTCGGATACGCTTGAAATAAAGAATCCACTTGTCGTTGAGTAAGAATCGTGGACAGAAAAACCCTTTGTTCCTCAACGGTCGAAAAAGGCTTCATGTAAGGTGGTACAACTACCTCATACCCTAAGCCGTACCTAGCATCATTCTTCCGTCGAACAGTTGCAATGTACGTCTTGCCGATCTCTAAATTTGGCATGTTGCCCTTAATGGTTATATTTCCATATCGATTGTATTCAATCATATCCCAATGCTCTGTCTCTACAACCTTTACAGCAAAAATGCCAAAATCGTTATATTCAGCCAAACTGGTTGGATATATTCTCTTTTCAGGAACAATAACTATTTCAAATTGTTCTTCTGACATAAGAAACCTCCATCGATTTTAATTATTCCATGCCATTATAGTACTTTCATTGTCTTCCGTAAACATTAAATTCTTTTTTTGGCCTGTACTTTCTATTGTTGACATGGAACAATATGGATGATATTATGTTCACATATCGGATATGTGAACAAGGGGGATTGTGTATGGGTAGCTTGACTTTAGCCGTAGACAACAGCAAAACGCTTGGTCTTCAACATCATGACATTCGGTTTGTTAAATTTTATGAAGAATTTATTGAAAACCAACGTTCGGATAACACTCGTATAGCATACCGTACAGACCTAAGACAGTTTTTTCAATTCACTTTTGGCTGCGAACCCGAGTTTGTCACCATTGAAATGATTCTTTCGTTGAACAGCACCCATGCAATGGCGTACCACAATCATATTAAGATAAATGCCAAAAATGCTACTGTTAAACGAAAAATCAATTCGGTTAGAGGCTTTCTAAGTGCATTGAAAGTCGATTACCCTCAAATCAATGAAAATATTTTTGACAACTTAAAAATGGACAGAGTCGAACTCGATATTGAGCGATATGGAAATATAGAGTGGGACGAAGCATTTCTATTTATCGAATATGCATATCTCGAACAAATGGACGGCAACCAAATGGCAATGCTGTTGAAGCTCGCTTGCATCACATCGATCAGACTCGAAGCCTTGCTGTCTCTTACTTGGGAAAATGATTTTAGGACGAAGGTTGAAAGAGGCGTTGTGGTACACTACATCGACAAAGTCGATAAAGGAACCCGGCATCAAACGCCTATCTCCGAGGCATTTTACAATGAGCTTCGCGAAAAACTTGGGACGGAGGGAAAGCTATTCCCTACTCTTCACAAGCATAAGGTTGGAAAATACTTAAAGAGGATTCTTGACTATTTTGAAGTCGACCCAAAACGCAACATTAAATTCCATAGTTTCAAAAAGTGTGGCGTAAACCGTGTTCTCCAGAAGACTGGCGATCTTACCAAAGCTCAAATTCAAGGCAAACACAAATCAATTGTTACGACTCAACAGAGTTATATTGACCTAAAGGACGATTTAACTCAACGCCCCTCTTATACACTCGATCAGGAAATTGATATTCGAGCAGAAATCAACGATCTTTCAAAAGAGGAATTGCTGGACGCCATCAATAAGTTGAGCGATTCCGCAAAGTTTGAACTATTGAGAATCATTAAATTTAAATAAGTTCAACACCGTTTCCAAAATATGTTACATTCCTAAAAGTATCAGATTCTTCCCCTCATATATAAATAGAGTTATAGTACTTAATATATACTATATTTAAATATATAATTTTTAAGAGTAATAACTCAATTTATAAAGGTGGGGAAGAAAATGATACTTTTGGGAATTAAGCTGATAAAACCAAATGATCATATGACCAACGTAAGAAATGAGTCCACCTATAGGGAGTGGACTCATTTCGTTAGGTACACTTTCTGGAGTAACTTATTGTCGAGAGCTTTCCTTGAACTTTTAATTAGATTCACTTCTTCAAGCCTCGATAAATATTTTTTTATTGTCCTATCCGTACAGCCAATTACTTCCCCTAATTTTTTACATGTAATTTGATATCCGTTTGGATATTTATCGCACATCATCTTTAAATATCCGTATATAAATAGCCCTACATGTCCAAGACTTTTATCTTCAACAATTTTAATAAAACGGTTAAATTCAATTGTATGTGTATTTTGATATGAATAAAAGGTTCCAGTACAATCTTCACCCTCTGTTCTGACGAAAGATTTTAATGGTTTCTTGATTGACAATCTTGGCCCATGTTTCATTCCAACATGAGGATTGTGCTTTCGTAAGTCTTTGATATATTTAAACTCAAGTATTCCATCGTCCGTATAATAAGAGACAGGATAATCGGTCGTTGTTTCTGTATATCCTATTTGATCAAGAACTCCGTTGTTTTTTGTGATGTATGATACAATTGCTTTATTGCTTGTAAACAGTTTTATAATATTTTGCTGACTAAATTGTTCCGCATAGTTTCCATAGATAGCATTTCTATATAAAAAAGTACAAAGATAATAGTATCCATAAGCAAAACTCTTATGGTTAAAGCTTTGGAAATCTGCTTCATTAAGGTCTTTAAAAATTTCGTTTGGAAGTTGAACTTCGACATAATTATCGATATTTTTCAGAGTTTCAATAGTTTTGTCCATATATATCTACCCCCACGTTTAGTGCTAATATTGTACTTTTGTCGGCATCATCCGTCAAGCCAAAAGTATCACATTTTTCCCTTCCTGTTTATACAATATATTTATACTCCATGAATATACTCTAAAAATATACTCCATGAAACAGAATATTAAATATATCAATTAACGATAAATATAGAGTACGGTTAATAAGTATTAATAATAAATATATTTTCTACTCTCCGTATATATTCGGGCGGTCTATATTTGTGTTCCCTTATTTATAAATTTTTCTTATACTCCTTTATTATACTCTTTATTTATACTCTTTATATATACTCTTTATTTTTAGTCGTGTTTTATATGTAGTATTATTATGTTATATTTTTAATTCATATATCTACATTTTATGTTTGCGCTGTATTTTTATTTTTTACCTTTAATCATTGTTTACACTTATTCTGTGTGTTACTTATTTTTACCTTCTCAATAAATTTATATCCTATAGAGATTCTTTATCTTGTTTCAATTTATATTTTACACCTATTTAAAAAATATCCTTATTATATACACTCTTATTGACATGGAGTATAATTTTGGAGTATATTCTAGGTGTAGAAATCAGGAGTAGGAGTGAATCTTGTGGGCAAAGTTATTAGTTTCGGCATCCAGAAGGGTGGATGCGGTAAGACTACATGTACTGGAATGACTTCTTATTTATTAGCCAAAAGAGGCTACAAAGTGCTTGCAGTTGATTTTGACTCACAAGGTAATCTTACTCAATTTTTGACGCAGAAAGACCCTTACGATTTCGTACATAAAACTGCATTTGAGGCATGTAAAGAGCGTGATCCCCGGCCATACATCTATCAAATTTCCGAGAAGCTTCACATTCTTCCTGCTGAAGACTTTCTTTCAAAATTGGGAAGTTGGATTTATACCGAATATGTAGACATTCTCAGAAAAGAAGGCAACAAAGACAAATACGCTCCATCCAAATTGCTCAAAAGGACGTTGGATGTAGTTAAGGATGATTATGATTTCATTCTTATCGATATGCCGCCGAACCTTGGTGAGCAAACGATTAACGGCATGGGCGCCTCCGATTATGCTGTTGTTATTCTTCAATCAGAACCGTTCTGTAAATCTGCTCTGGAGCGTTATTTGGAGACTCTTGAACACTCAGTCGAATACGTAAATAATGATACAAGATTATTGGGCATTGTGACAGCTATGATTGACGCTCGGTATTCTATGTCTCAATTCATTCTTTCTCAAACGAGAGAAGAATATGGTGAATTGGTGTTTGATACAACAATTAGAAGAAGAGCCAGAATCCTTGAGTACTCCTTCGAAGGAATTAAAGACGATACTACCGTTGCTGATAGGGAAGCGCAAGAGATGTATAACAATTTAATTGATGAAATGCTTGAAAGGATGGGTGTTCAATGAGTTCCAAGATGGCAAGATGGAGTAAAATCGCTGCAAAATCTAGTGACAATGAATCTTCTGTAAATGAAAATAAACGAGCTGTTCTCGCTGAACTTGCTACGGCAAATGTAGGAGAGAGTAATCAACAGAAAGATGATTCTTCGTTAATCAGTGAAAATAATAATTCTACTGTTGGAGTAGATTCTAAGAGTATGAATAATACTCCAATTGATGGAGTAAATACTGATAATGATCAGGAAGTATCGTTGGCTGCAAAAGTAAGCCACAACGTCCGCAGTAAAGTCCAGAATAAAGTCACTAAAGATATGACGCATAAGAAAACGAGCATCTTATTGTCGCTTACAAATCTGGCGAAGCTGGAAAACTTTGATAAAGCTCACGGGGGTCGGGTCAAAGGAGAGTTTATTAATAATCTACTAGAAGAGGCTTTTGCGGAACTTGAAAAAGACCCTCAATGGAAGGAGATTTTGAACGCAAATCTCGAAGAAAAGATTTCAGAGCTTGCGAAAAGGCGATAAATCGCATTATTTTAACCGGTAACCTCGACCGAAAAGGTTGAGGTTTTTATTTTTAATAATTATTTTCAGCATAGTGCTGTATATAGCACTCAATGGTGTTTACAACCTATTAGTTCAATGCTATAATCCAGATAAAAATGGTAAGATGCTATTTTTCGCACTTGTGTCAGGTGGTGAGAAAGCTTGACCTTCCTTGTAACGCTAAAAGACGAACCAGATGTCGTAGGGATTCCGAAAGCGATCATAAAAAACTTCAGTAAATTGGGCATCAAGTCAAATGAATGGTCGCTTTATTGCCTAATCTCTTACATAGAAACCGAAGGAATGGATATGCCAACTCAACAAGAGTTAGGGAGCATGCTCGGACTTTCTGAGCGTCAGGTAAAGCAAATCATCGCCGATCTCAAGAAAAAAGGATTCTTGTCAGTAAAAAGAAAGCAATCCAAGAGCGTTTACAATTTTAAAGGCCTCTTGGATACCGCAATGTCACTTGAAACCGCTGGTTGAGAGGTGGATTTATGGATTTCACACCAACTTCAGTTTCGATTTTTCTCTTTAATGGTATCCAAAGCGCAATTGAACGACTTCTTAAGATTCCGATTAAAGATTGGGAAGATTACGAAGTCACACAATTTACACGAATCAAAAATGCAGTCGAATGGTACAAAGAACATTGCGTAATATCGTCAACGCTGCTGGAGATTGAATATGAAAAAATTGTCCAAATGATCGGCGATAAGTTCATTTATGATGGTGACAAATATCTTAGATACACATTTCGATCTCGCCCTATAGGGAATAAGCTTGTGGAGCACAAAAATCAGTTAATTAGCCGTGAAATTCTGCCCTACAAGAATATTGAGATCGACAAGATCGTTGTTGGTTTTAACAATGAACCAATGAAGATCGTTGAGGTATTTGAAAATCCAGATAGAGAATATGGTTACTTTATCGCCGAATCGCTTTCCATTGAAGAAATTATTGCATGGAAAGGAGGATTAGGCAAAAAATAAACCCCTGACGTGTTGGCGCACGATCAGAGGTTTCGGCAATACGCATTGGTACTGCCAAGTTGGGTTGTTTAAGTACCATTATTATAGCAGTTTTTGCTCAAAAATACAAGTCTTTTGAGCTTTATTTGGCGTACACAGAAACAGAAAAACGAAGCCAAAATGCTCAAAATATTGTTCAAAAACTGCTATTTTTCAGCGAAAATCTATGATTTTATTGAAAATTTCGCTGAAATATGCGTATTTTTGCCGCATTTTTGCCTAGAACACGTAAAATGAGCAAAAATCGCAAGATTTCAACCGAAGAGTTCAATTTTTTGTGTGGTTTAGCTCCTTTTGTGCCTGAAATCGACCAGAAAAGCTTCAAACATGCTCTTTTAAGGCGTGTTGAGCGTGTATTTGGTGACAAATGGCATAATTTAAGTGAAAAGACACGCCAAGCGATAGATTATATTTGTTTTCTGGCGATTGATAGGGGATTTATCTATGCCAGCCCTGATCACATCGCTCAAAAGCACGGAATTGGCAAATCAACAGTGTATGATGCCCTGAAGGTGCTTCGTGAAGAAGGTATTTTGTATAAGGCGAACCGCTGCTCTCGCAAGCAAAACGGTTTGGGGTGCCCGATTCATTTCTTCACAATTCATCCGTACTTCGAACGGATTTGTCAAGTTTTAAAGCTTGATTGGAAGACAGAACGGAATGCTGGTCGGAAAGCAGAGGTCGGCCAAAATGCAAGTGAGACAAGGGATTCCGGCGTTTTAGAGGTCGCTACCTATTCAGAACCTACTCACGACCAAGAAGGACAAACCAACGATACACAATCTAATGTCACTCGCATCATCAAATATGTGCCAAAGTCGATCAACCAACTTTACGCACACATATTTGGTGAAAGGTTGCGCCATGTTTGGGTAAAAATCAAGCAGGCGTGGAAATCTATTAAGCAATCTATGCTGACCGAGGACGATTTATTCTCCATTGCGAGAAATGTGATACAGAATTTATTGCGCCGTTGGAAGGATCGTATGAAGCGTGGAGAAGACATGAGCGTTGATGAGATGTGCGCTTTTGCGTACAAGTCTGCACGAGAGTCCTTCTATAACGCAATGGCGGAAATGTACATGGAAGTTTACGATGAGACGGTTGAGGAATACTTACTGGAGAAAGAAAGGCAGTTCGAGCTTGCAAAGCGTGAGATCGCTTGCCTTGAGAAATATTACGTTTGGGAGCATCCAGAGGCACGGTATGAGGATATGGTGCGCCATGTTTTGAAGGAATTGAAAGAGGTATTCCCGTATTTGGATCGAAACGATCTGGCGCACTTCGAGGAGAACTACTCGCTGTACAGTCGTCAATACGAGATATTGCGAGATTATTACAGGCGAATTGAATCGGAAAGGTTATGCTATAGATTCGCTTAAAGGTAGGTGTTTCGAAGGAGTATAAGATTTTACTGTAAAGGTACGCCCCCGGATAGGGGAGAGAGGATGATCGAGGGTGTAAAATCTGCCGTTCGAAGAGACGGCATTTTAAGGGAAATGCAAGAGGTTTTACGATAGGTCTTTATCGGGGTGACGATAAGAAAAATCGGCCTCGGGTCGGGGCAAGGTCGGATAGGGGTGAGGATGCGTATAGCGATATTTCCTTATTTTGTCACTTTTGTAAACTGTAAACTATCCCCCGGTGTCGAACATTCGTTCGTTTTTTCCAGCAGCAGCGTACCCATATTTATAGATATGGGAATAGTGGCTTTATTATCTTAAGTGACTTACCTTTAGGTAGTAGCTAATTTTTTGGTTTGCTTATTACATATTTATAGTCACTTTAAAATAGTAAGTAAAGGCCAGGTAGACACCATCTAAAATTAATTAAGTTACTTACACTTTCGTTAGCATCTTACTTTTGGTAAGTGACTATACTTTCGATAGCTACTCTCCTTTTTCGGGTCGCTTTATAATTGACATGTGCGGGCGCGGCGCTGACTCCTCCCATTCCATGGGATGGTATCATTTTCCAGCGCTAGCGTCTGCTTCTCTCCTGCCGACAACTTACCATCGCATTCCATCTTTGCCAACGTCACCAGACGCCCATATTTGCCTTCTGAGGGCCGTTTCCCCCTCTCTAGTATCCTAATACTAACCTCATGTCTATCGTGCCTTAGACGCCAATTGTTAATATTTGTTAATTTATTCCGATAGATATACTAGGTATTTGTATAAATATTCTTTTATATGCATAAATATTTTTTTTCTTCTGGTGTGTGTTTTTCGTTCTGCTCGCCATAGATATATAATGACAGCGCGAAAAATAGGACTTTAGACTCATGCATGCCAACGAAAGTATTTGATATAGTGGTGACAACAAGGTTAGTAACCTGATACCAAACGGGAACATAAGGGAAGGGGATTCAAACATGATTAATCGTTCTGCATTCTTCAAGGCTGTTCACGCTGTCGCTCGTAAGCTGGAAGGAGATTATCAAGCACGCTTGAAGCTCGCTTATCATCTGGTATCATCTGGTAAGTTGGTAGAGGTAAGGGAACTGTTCACGCGGGAAGAGATGTCCGATCTGGTTAGCCTGTCGCTCGAAGCTGGTATTTCTGCCGAAGTCATCGCATCTGCATGCGAAGCAGCCGAGACGCCGAAAGCTGAAACGCCGCAAAAGCCAAAGAAAGTTCGTAAGACACGCGCACGCAAGGAAGCGCCAGAAGTCGACTTTGCCGACACCATCAAGAAACGCCAGATTCCGCAGAACATCGAACGCTTGTTCGGTTCGCGAGTCGCCGGAACGATCCAACATCTGACCGATCAATTCGCATACTATGCAAGCACGTCCGCAGGACTGGACGGTCAGCGCTATCCGCGTCCTGTCAAGCTGGAAGACGTGAACGCCTACAATGACGGCATGGACGCGCTGGCGAACGTCTCCGACTTTCAAGAATTGCAAGGCATCATGACAGCCTATTTCCTGCGTCCGCTGGTGTCCTATTACGGATTCAAGTTCCTTACGCTCGGCATCGGATATAAACGCCTGAACCGCGCTGCTGAAACGGCTGAAATGGTTGTCGTCAACACAAATGAAGGCCAGAAGGAAGTCAACGCATGGGAACAGGCCATGAGCTACCAGAATGCGCCTTCTTCGACGGATGCCATCGGCTCCTATGAACTGGAAGAAGTTGTTAATGAGGTTGTCGCAGACGCCTTTTCGAAAGTGTTCGATGAAAACATGTTCAATTCTCCGCAAAATGCAGTATGGTCCATCTGGTGCCGCACGTCGAACGCAGTCCAGCGCATGAAAAATGCGCTTCGAAAGCAAACGAAAGTCTATACGGCATCGGCTCAATATGTGCAAGGTAACCTTAACGTCCACCTTGAAAGCTATGCCGATCTGCTGACCATCGCAGACGCCGAGCGCTTGTTGACTGATGCGGAACTTGAAGTCCTGAGGCTGTCGCTTGCTGGATTCCGTAAGGTCGAAATTCAACAGATCATCGGCAAACGTCCGGATCGCACGTTCGACAGTCTGCGGCGTAAACTCGCGGCAGTCATGTAATGCCAAAGAAAATGGCCTAGCAAAAAATGCTAGGCCATTTTTTTCTGGCGACTGTGTGATTTTTGGTTTCTTGCCCATAGATATATTACGAACGCGGAAGGGAACAAAAAAGGGAACGGAGGAAAAACAATGGCAACACTAATAACTATGTCTGTTCGTGAATATTGGGAACTTCGCAAACGGGTAAATCCTGAACTTGTGAAAACGCCAAAAATTTCTGTACTGGTTGAAGATGATATTGCCGACGAAATTTTATCGGCATTGGATGAAATTCGAGAAAATCAATAAAAACTTTTCTTGCGGAGCGTGGGGGTTTTACTTGCTCCGCCATAGTATTTATACGCAAGGTGAAAAGAAAGGGGAAGCTGACCATGAAGCAAAACAAAACGATCATTGACCTGATAAAACGCGCATACGCGAACGCGCAAGGCGAATCCGCAGTCCGCAGAAATGGCATCGAAATTTACCGCATCACACGCGACGATAACAGCATCAAGCTGTTTCATTACGGAACGCTGATTGCCTCCATCGTAAACGGACGCGCTGAAATTGGAAGCGGCGCATATAGCGCAAGCGACAGGGACGCAATTAACAATTTCTTTGAATATCACGGCGTAAACAAGAGAGTATGTATCAAAAATGGTGTCTTGCAAGAAATTGCTTAAAATGGACTCGGCAGGAATGCGGCTTGCGTCCTGCCGAATTTTTTTATTTTTGCGTGTGATTTTTTGAAGGTCTGACATAGAGTTATGGCGAATGGAGAACGCAAGGGGAAGGGGAATCGAAAGATGCACAAAGTAAAAAATTTCGAAGTAACTCCGCAAATGGTGTACGATCAAAGCGAATTGAAATTTCTGGCTTCACAAGAAGCTGGAAATTTCGAATATGTACGAACTATCATTGAAAACGGCGTTGAATTTTCTGTCGCTTCCTTCGACAGAAAAGGAACGAGATTCAAAATCCAGCTTATGGGGCCATCGGAAGCCGACAGGGCTGGTTATGTCATTTCGGTCATCAACTTTCATGTTTGTTATCAAACAAGTGTGCCGCACAATATCGCCTACAAATTTACAGAACTTGGTCTGCCACGAATTGACGCAGAAAGCATTGAAATGGCGGTGCGGCAAATGATGAAGTTCATTGTAGAGGCGGAAGAAGAGCAAAAAAGCGCATAAAAATTTCTCAGCGGTGTGTGATTTTTCCGCACACCGCCATAGTTTTTTACGGGAATACAAACAGGGGAAGGGGAATTGAGCATGTATTTGGCAAGCAATTTTAAAGTAACGCGAGAAATGGCACTTATGAGCAAGCCGCTGTTCTCAGACTCTTACGGAATCTTTGAAACGTTGGAAGTCAACACTCAACAAGCATACGGAACCTTCAAGAGAGAAGGCGCCAGATTCAAAGTTTCGCTGATAAAAAACAGCCTGAACTCTCAATACCACTTTTTTATCGCTATTAAGTTTGAAAACAAAAAATTCTACTACAACGATCTGACTATTGATCCGTGGGACATTTTCAACAAAGTTCGTGAAAATGGCCTGTCGGAAGTTGATGCCGAAAGTGTCGAAATGGCAATGACTGTCATGTTGAAAATCATGGCACAATGGATAAAAGCGCGGCGCGAAGACCCGCATCATCATCTATTGAATGCGTATGATTCATTGGAGAAAGCACATGAGGCGGCACGGATGAAACCAGAAGACTTGAAACACGAAGCAACCAGCGGGCTGCTGAATACGGTTGCGAGTCAAGTTGAACGCCTCAAGGAAATTGGTTAATAAAGCGTGGGGATGCGGGAAACTGCATCCCCATCTTGTTTGAATCGCTGAAAATCATACTTTAAAAATTTCTCTCTAGTGTGTGATTTTGAACGATTCAAACATAGTAAATAAACGGAAGGAGAGAACATGATATGGCGATGGCAATGCTTCAAGAAACAATGGAGCGGATTTACGAACAGCGCAAACAGAAAAAGGTAAAGACGATCATTGTTGACGGCGGCGTACAGCTTGACTACAAGGATGTTTGCCTGTTGATCAGAAAACACAAGCAAGTAGTTGTAATGTGATTTTACTGCATTCCGCCATAGATATTAAGCGCGGAAGGATGAACGTCATGAATCTGAAGAAAAAGATCGACGAATATTTTGAATTGGAAGGAGACACAGAAGGCCAACTTTTGTATTACGGTGCAACTGGTGGCATGTTGCTGGTGATGATAACACATTCTATTGGATGGCTGTTTGTCTGAAATTTTTATGGCGGTGTGTGATTTTATCACATGTCGCCATAGTTTTTTGTGAAAGTTGATAAAGCGGAAGGGATGAAAAATGATTCAAGCAGAACTGACGCATTTTCACGATGTTTGGGGCAATGCGGAAGATGGCTGGGAAGTCAATGACCAACGCATTGTTGGCACGATTGAGCTTGAATCGTGGGAAGACGATCATGTGCTGAAAGCGCTGAAATCCTGCGGCTTTCTAAAGAAAGATGTCAAGCTAGAAGATTTGACGTTCGATGATTATTTTGCTGGCGGAGTCGAAATTTCGGACGCAAAGAATGGAATGCCCATTTGTGTACTGCATGAAGTTGAATGAAAATTTGAAGCGTGTGTGATTTTTATGTGCTTCACCATAGGTTTTAAGCAGAACACGCGAAAGGGTGACAAAAATATGTGGTACGTTACGATGACTGACAAGTTTATGTCGGGTTGGGGAAAAGCGGAAGGGAAAATAAACAAGCTGATTTTTGAATGTGAATCCCGCAAGGAAGCTGAAGTGGTCGCTGCGAACGCGAGAAAGCGGCCAGATATGAAATTTGTCAACATCACAACAAACAAGCCAAGCTATCCGTCTTCGCGTTATTACACGCAAATCATAACAAAGGAAGAATATCCGAATTGGTATAAATCGGCGTAACTTGAACGTAGAGTTTCGCGTGCGATTTTATCACATAACGCCATATGTAAAAGTGGGGGTGAAAAGATGATCGACATGAAACAACAACGGACGCAAGTAAAAACAACGAATGGCAAAACTTTTGAAGAAGTGCTTACTGACGTTCAGAACACTCAAAAAAGTTCGTGAAAGTCGCCAACGCAATGGACAAAATTCAACGGCAGTTGGAACAACAAGAAGACATTGTTATAGTCCGCCATACAAATATTTTGGACTGCCCGTGCGGTTCGTGCGAGACGATGAAAGTTGAAGTTGAATATACGGCATTCAAATTCACTGATGAAAAAATAGGCTATTCGGATTATCGTGTTGAAAGATACTTTCATCAATCCATTATTGTAAACAAATGTTAAAGGGGAGTCGAGTAACAATGAAAGCTTATCATGTCCACGACAAAGAAAACAGCGGAGAAGAAGCCTTGCATGAAATTGTTTTTGCCGAATCACCTGCTCAGGCAAAGTACAAAAGCAAAGCCTACAGCAACGGTGTACCATGGCCGGATATATCGGCAGTTAGAAAACCGCAGTTTGACCAATACGCAGAAACGGGAAATATCCCTAAGTCGGCGTTTATTGCAGATGGTTGGTTTTTTGAATGCGACCGATGCGGTAGCTTTAGTGCTACAAATGAAGTTGGAAAAGAAGTAATCTGCGACTTTTGTTTAGAAGAATCTTCCGAAACTAATGCAAGTTAATTGGAAATTATGTTGACCATTTCAACCCTAAAATCCGAATACCCAAAAAATAATGGTCGCCGATGGAATGGCGATTATGATAATAAAATGAGCGCCTTGCCTATCCCAACGAAAGTTGGGTGGGCGTATTCGATACATGAAGTATTCCCCGTTCCTATACCCTTTCCCTCTTCATGTGTCGAATACGCCTATGGCAGACTATTGCGAAAGCTTGCAGATTTCTGCTCTTGAACGCATTCGCTTCAAGCGCTGTCCCCTGTCCCAACTACTGCAAGCATGCCGAATTGGTCTGCCGTAGGCCCATGAATCTTAAAATTTGCATCCAATGTGGTGTTCCCGTACCCCACCCTTCCCGCCATATTGGGTGCATATTTAGGATTTATGCGTGTGATTTCCTTGGCGTTCCACATAGTTATTATATGGAGAGAGGTTTTAAAGAGTCGATTAAAAATCGCGGACTGGCAGACTGTTTGAGTCTGCCAATTTTTATAAAAGGGTGAATGTTATGAAACTGTACAATAATGCAGTTCTTGATGCATATAAAATTGTCGTTGATACAATCAACGATGAACAATTTTCTGAAAGATCGCTGGCAGAAGAAATGGATCTTGAGTTTGTAACAGAAAACGACAGGTGGCAGTTTATTTTGAAGCATATTGAAAACGAGTACGTCGCCAAGGTGATTGAACTTGTCAAAGACGAATGCACGCAAGATGAACCGTTATATGTTCGTGACTTTCTTTGTCTGGCTGGCGAGGTCTTTTATATTTTGCGAAACAATCGCTCGGGAAAAGAAATAGAAACTGTTGAATCAATCAAACGGAAAATTGAAGAAATGGCTGGCGGTGAAGTCCGCGCATGGGTGAATGTGTATCATGTCATTCGCCAGTATGGCGGTCCCGAAGAAGGCGGTTGGTATTACAATCTCATGCCGTTGGTAGATAGTGAAGAAGTCAATTATGAAAAAGTCAACGAAACGGTTGAACTTATGAAGCATCGGCATGGTGAAGGTGACGAAAGCGATGTTTACGGTGTTCGAGTAAAAATTCTTGTTGAAGGATTTCGTGGACAATCGGCAGATACAGAACCACGAATTTATCAATGGGCGCCGGCATGGGCGCCGATTTTTGTTGTGTGATTTTATGCAGATTGCACATAGGTAATATGTGACCACAATCAAAAGGGGAAGGGGAATTGGCTATGAGATTTTTGAAGTTAAATCTTACTGAATTTCTTCTGCAAGCGTATAAAATCAACATTGAAGAGCTATTTGATCCCTCCAACTTTTATATTGACGATATATCTTGGATTATAGCTTACGACGATGAAGTAGAACGCATTCGCGAACAGTACAATTTGACTAAGAAAGACGATAAGCTGATTGCAGAAGCAATCAAAAGGGCAAAGTATTGGGCCTATGAGCGCACATACTTTAACGAATATGTGCAAGAAGCAAAAGAAATAATCGGAAAAAAGATTCATTATGACTTCAAACATCTGAACAACTTTTTCGACGGCGCATCTGGCGAGTTTTTCGTTGACGGTGAAGTGCTGGTCAAAAAAATTGACTGGAAAAACGATGAAATTGTGTTTGAAGGTAAGCTGTCGAAGCTGGAAACATATGTTGTAAACGCCTGCAACGGATACGGTATTTTCCGTTATGATTCGATGGATGAATTTCGGCATGTGCATGTGGGATACACGCTCAAGGAACGTATTGAAAGCCATATGCATTGGTTGAAGTACATGGAGGACATTTACGGAACTATCCACTATTTCTTTCAGATTGATTTGGACAGTATTGACCCTTACGGAACACTCGGCAATACAGACTTCAACAAAGATGAAATTGAAGCAGCGCTTGAAAATGAGGGTGTGATGATAGCCTGAAAAATGTTGAGGCGAGTGTGTGATTTTTACTCGCCTCAACATAGTTTTTATCGCAAATGAAACAACGAAAGGCGGATGATTATGGAACACACGATTCAACGCAAGTTGAAAAATATAAGGGAACAATGCGACAACAAACTGATTCAGCGTGTAATTGATGATGCACTAGATCATGGTGATGAAGCAAAAGTTTATTTGGATAACGTGCGGCGTTCAGGCTGTCAAAGTGGCACAGTGTCAGGCTTGGTTTACTATTGCGATACACATCGCTTTTTCGATGAATACTACAACGAAATTGAGGACGCATTCTATGAGTATTCGGAAGATGTTGGAGAACAACCGAAAATCGTCGGCGATATAAAAAACTGGTTTGCATGGTTTGGTTATGAGTGGGCAGTAGGCGAAGTGTTGCGCAAAATGGAGGAATACGATCCATCTGAATACGATGATGTTGATGACAACAATTGAAATCCAAGCGTAAGGTGAACATGATGATTAACGAAAGTGCAATGAAGGCGGTAGAAGCTCTTTCAAATTTTGTGAATGGTGCAGGCCTGCGTGACAAAGAGGCCTTTGTTTATCAATTGATGCTTGAGTATAGAACAATTCAACAAGAGATTTTTGACCTGATGATACAGGCGATTATTGAATGGGCAAATATGCCCGAACATCGTATTGATGCGCGAAACAGCGGGGCGGTGCGTCTATCCAAAACGATTGTGGAAGCAATTAACAAGCCTGTTGACCATCCGTTTATTATCAGTATTGATTCTAATGAAAGTATTGAGATTGGGAAACGTTTTGCCAAAACCGATGGCGATCAAGTAGAAGAATGGGAGTTTACGCAAATCGACAAAATTGCGCTTAAAGGCAAAGACAATGATAAAACGATTGTTGTTGAGGGCCGCGCAAGGAGAATTTATTGAAAGGGAATTGGCGAGAAAAATTTTGATGGATGCAGGAGTGATAGCATGACCGAACAAGAATTGTTCGATCAATGTATGAAAGAAGCACAAGAATTGTGTTATGGGTGCTTTTCCCCTGAGCTTGACAATCTGGCTCGTCAAGATGTTGAATCAATTTACATGAAAGTGCTGATCGAATGGGACTTAGTTCAGGAAAATCAGCCGCAATTTGATGAAGCAACGGAAGAAGAAAAGAGGGAATGGAGTCGGAAGGCTGAAAAATTTATTGATAAGTGGCGGGTAATTGTGCGGGAGTTGCGAACGGGAAGCATTTAATATGATTCCCATAATTTTTGAAGGAGGAAAGATTATGGACTTGGCGAAAGAAATATTGAAGCAAAGTCTTATAAAAGAAGGCTGTATAACAATGCTTGTTAAGCAAAAAGTTGATTGAGTGTGTGATTTTCACATACTTCAACATAGGAAATAGGCACAACTGAAAACGAAAGGAGATATTTTGGATGGCACACATGGTAGAAACGATGTTTTCTGCAAACAGAATTGTTCCGTGGCACGGCTTGGGGGAAATAATTGAAGAAGCGCCGGACAGCAAAGAAGCGATCAAAGTTGCTGGGCTGGATTGGGAAGTGCGTAAACGTCCAGTTTATGTTGACGGCAAGGTTGTGGACGATACTTACGCAAACGTTCGGAGCGACAACGGCACTGTGCTCGGCATCGTCACTGGCCGCTATCAAATTGTGCAGAACCATGAAGCTTTTACGTTCACAGACTCGTTGGTGGCCGATGGCGAAATGCGATACGAAACGGCTGGCTCTTTGCGAGACGGCAGACAAATTTGGCTTCTTGGAAAAATGAAGAAGGAGTGGAGTATTCTCGGTGACAAAGTTGATCCGTATATCCTGTTCACGAATACACATGACGGAACGGGTGCCGTCCGGGTGCTAATGACGCCGATTCGTGTTGTGTGTAACAACACGCTGAATCTGGCGATGCGTAACGCTTCTCGTGCATGGGGCGCACGGCATATCGGCGATATCAGCGCGAAGCTTCATGAGGCGCAACGGACGCTCGGTCTGGCGACGCACTACATGGAAAGGCTTGATGAAGAAGCTCACAAGCTGGTCGACATCAAGCTGTCAAATAATACGATCAAGGAGATCGTATATGAATTGTATCCCATCAATGAAGGTGATGGCGAACGGAGAGTCGCCAACATCCAGCGGAAGCGCGAAGGCTTACTGCATGCGCTGAAAGCTGACGACCTCAAGAAATTCGAAGGGACAGGCTGGCAAGTGATTGGCGCTGTGTCCGACTTTGTCAGCCATTATGAAATTGGACGGCAACCGACAAGAGAACGGAAATTCGAGAAAATCGTTAATGGTGACGATGTTTTCGATAAAGCATATGAACTGTTGCGACAAGCGGCATAATTCTGAACTGTTCCATCCTGTCTGCGGTGCGGACAGGATGGATACTTTATCTCATGATTTAAGTTGACAATTGACTTGAATCGTGAGATAAGGTAAATGTTCGGGGGTGTCGGAAATAAGTAAGCAATTTTTTTTTGGAGCTATTAAGGAATGCAATTGCGGAAAATTGGAAAACAATTATTACAAGGCATGCGCTCGTAAGAATGATGGAAAGAGGAATTGCGCATGCTGATGTTGAAGATATTATAAGAAAGCCTACATATGTTGTGAAGTACAATGAATCGGAATCCTTTCCGGGGCGAACAAATTTTCGGGTGGCCGGGAAGAATGATTGGTCTGTTGTTATCTGTATTGATTATGAAAGCGAACAAATAATTGTAGTCACCGTTATTGATTAATGATACAATGTACAAAAGGGGCGTGATTTTTCATGCTGAAAATTAGAGCGTGTGTTTTTTGTAATTGTACAGACGTGGAGCCGAGACAAGTTGATTTTCCGATTGGCAACGGGAAAGTTTTGAAGATCGATGGCGCTGTATGTGCAGGATGCGGTGAAGTGTACTACGACATGAATCAATTAAGCGCCATTGAAAAAATGCACAAGAGCATAAACAACGAACAAGCTGCTGATTACGCCTTACAATAAGGCGTTTATTTTTTTATGTGTGTTTTTTGAATGCACCAACATAGAATTATGCAGGATGTGATAGTATGACATATGAACAACTTTTGAAATATAAAACTTTGTATGATGAATTGGACAAAGAATCCATCAAAGAAAGAATAAGGGATTTATTGGCGGCACACAACCTCAAAGCTGGCTCTCTTTCTGAAATATTAGGAATTAGCAATCATGCTGCTTATTCATATACAAAAAAGGATTATGGTGCAAAGCCGCCACTTTACAATTTGTTAATGTTGGCGGCTTATTTCAATGTTGACGTGGAATATTTCTTAAGGTGAGTTGATAAAAGTGAATGTAGTTAAGAGGGTGTTTTCTGAGAACTTTAAAATAGCAAGGAAAAATGCTGGTCTGTCAATGCGAAAGCTTGCCGATATGATTGGAACTACAACGCAAAGTGTATTTCTATGGGAAAATGGAAAAGCATTACCGCAAGAGCATTTTATGAAAAGAATTTCAGAAGTTTTGAAGGTAGATTATGAGTGGTTGATCGGAATTGATATTGGCAGAAAAATTGATTATTGGATTTACGAACTAATTAATGCGGATGATAAAAAGAAAGAAGCAATGAAAACAATATGGCAGACAATTAAAAATCTATGATCTCTTGAGTATAAAGGTGACGAAGAATGATGGTCATTGATTTGTATTTTGGGTGCAGATATCAAAATAATATGAAGCTGGACTGGAGAGAAATTATTCAAAAGTACGGCGTTCGTGTTCACAATGGGGACAAAGTGCTCTTGCGAGACGCAGTAGAAACGGAAACAACATTTGAAGGGTATGCTGATGGAATCGGTGGGGTTGGCGAAATATTTGTTCGAATTGAAAAATCTGATGTGGCTCGCATGAGAGATGTAAGCGCAGATGGCGAATGGGAAGGAGTTTACAGGCGAAATCCTTTGATGGAAAGTTGATGAACGATTCAAATTATGTTATAATGTTATAACATTATAACAAAAGGAAGTGTTATTGTGTCGGTTCGGAAGGTTGTAAAGATCGGCAACAGTTTGGGAATTACGATTCCCGCGGAGATCATCGACAAAACCAATATCAATCTCGGCGACCCCTTCAGCATTGATGTCAACGATGACGGGAAGATCATTCTGACTCCAATCAGAAGGGTTGAACTTCCGGGCAACATTAGCCCGGAAGTATTGGACGTTGCATACAGGGTGATGGAGAAGTACGGAGAAACGTTGAAGGGATTGCAGGATAGATGAAATATCTGACCGTGGATGAGGTTATTTTTTTCAACTTCATGCTGATTGAAGAGCACGGAGGGAGAGAGCAAGCGGGCGTTAAAGATATGAGTGTTCTGGAATCCGCAGTCGAAAGGCCGAAGCAAACAGTGTTCGGTGAAGACGCTTATCCCACAGTGTTCGACAAGGCAGCCGCATTGTTGGAATCGCTTGTAAAGAATCACCCATTCCACAACGCGAATAAACGCACGGCATTTTTGTCGATGGTGACTTTCCTGAAGCTCAACGGATACGATTTTGAAATGGGGCAGAAGGAAGCAGAAGACTTTGTTGTTGACGTTGTGGTGAAGAGATACGGCGTCGAGCAAATTGCCGACATCATTAAACGACATTCAAGAAAGGAATAATATGTATGCTAGAACAAATGATCGCTCAATTGACGGATGACGAACTGAAAAAATGCTTTAAAGAGATTCAAGGATGGCGCAAGACTGGAACGTTCGACGAAAATGCGCTAATCAGAAAGTTGTGGAATGAATTTCGGAAAACAATTTCTACATATCCCATTCACGAAATGAGCGAACCGATCCTGTACGAGATCGCAAAACGCCATTACAAATAAAGGGTGGTTTTATGACGAGAGAGTTTGTCTGTTTAAAAGATTGGAATATTGACAGCGGAACATACTTTAAGAAAGGTAGAGTATATAAAGGCAAAGTGTACAACAATGGGAAATCGGTTAAGATGTACGGTGAGCGTGGAGTGGTTGTAAATTTTCATGTCGGAAGCGAATATTTCAACATTTAGGGTTAATGATATTGATATCGAAACGATGAAGGAGCAAGTGGAGGATGCCTGCAAAGTGAGCGTGACGATCGTAAGCGAAGAAGAGTTTTGGAAAGTGTATGAAAAATTTAAATGAGCAGCATAAAGAATGGAGGATGCGATATGAATATTGTAGCAAAATTGCATGATGCGCTTAATCGCCTGAAAGGTTTTAATGCAGGCTTTACTTCGAGCAACAAAAATCAAATGATTATCAATTACAACGGGGCCAACTATAAAGTGACTCTTGAGTACATCGGCGAAGGTGATTTGACCATCGAACATGTCAACATGCTGTCTAAATAATCTGTTGAGTTCATTATATATTGGAGGAAAAACGATGGAGGGATGACCATGAACAAGGAACAGAAGATCGCGGAGATTCGGGAAGCGTTAGGGAAGATCGACCGTGGCGATTTTTCCGAGATCGCAGGGGCGCATGGGAAAGCAGGAGAATGGCTCCGGTTCCTGCTGGACGAGTTGGAACGGGAACGCGCCGAACTCGACCGCCTGAAACGTGAGATAGAATCTCATGGTCCAGAAGGACGAAACTACACAAACCAACAGGTGGTCGAACTGCGTTTGGAACGCGAACGGTTGATTGAGGAAAACCGGAAACTGCGGGAGGAACGGGACGAGGCAAGAAGTAAAGCAGAGGAAGCGTGGAAAGAGATTGACTCACTGGAAGAACAACTCCTATCCTCCCAACAGGAGATTGAGCGGTTGCGGGAGGAACGTGACAAGCTGATCGAGGAGTTGCGGTTTTACGAACGTTTGGCACGCGGCAGAGAGGTTAACGACGGAGGGCGCAGGGCGAGAACGTTGCTGGCAGAAATCGGGGTTACGGTGGAGTGAAAGTCTTATTCAAATGTTGGTCTTGTAGAAAGGAATATGATTCCGAGACAATTTGGCTATTTCTTGGTGGCGAGGAAGACGTATGTCAAGTTCTTGAAGAGGTTGATGTTTGGATTGATTTACGCCATTTTGGAAGATGGAATCGTAAAATATTTTTGCCAGATCAAGTTGTGTTAGTTCGAATGCCATTTAAAGATGGTGATTTGGAAAAGGCAAAAATAATTCTCCCGATATGCAAAGACATTGCATTAAAAGCAAAAAATGAAGGCAAAAAAGTATTGTTGTCCTGTCATGCGGGGGTCAGTCGGTCGGCATTGCTTGCATTGATGGTACTGGCTGAAGAATTTCAAAGTACAGAAAAAGCTTGGTGGAGACTTAAAACAGAACGCCCCCATGTTGAATTTCATGAGAACTTTGAGCCATTGGTAAAAGAGATTTTTGAAAGTTATCATGATTTGATGAAAACATTTGGATTCTGTTTATAATAGTCATGTTGAAAAATTGCAGGATAATATTTAACCAACGAAATTTGTGTTTCATTAACCGATAAAGGAGAAGTTAAAAAAATGGATATTCAAGCAATGTTGAAAATGATGCATGATGCAAGAAAATCAAGTGCTACTAATCTTACTATTGGCGAGATGCTAAATAAATTAAATCAATTCGATGATGATGAAAATGTTGTATTTACAAATGAGATGTTCTTTGATGGAACTTGGGGTAGTTATCGCGGATATTATGAGGATATGTATATCGGTTGTCGTTTTGATGATAAGGGATTGAACACAGTAGGTAATATTAAAAATACTTTAATGGAAGCCTTAGAAACAGGAATCATGGAAGGTTATAAAGGTGGGGAATATTCGGTGAATAATGATACCCTCGTATGGTTTGCACGTTATGGTTCAACGGGAGATATGATTGTCGATGTAAAAAAATTAAACGGTACAATTTTTATTATTACAAAAGAGGATAAATGGGGATAAAACTCGCATTTGATTGGAGCAATGGAACATTCTTTAGCAAGAGGCATTTCAAGCATAGTTTGGCATATAAGGATTAACAGGAGAGGTGTCTGAAAAATGGCAGACAATGTGTTTAAGCAAGTCTGCAATGGATGCAACGTTGAATTTGATGTTGAATATAAAAAAGATGGCTCTTACGTTTACGTGGGAGAGCCATGCGATTGCGAAGATGGCTTTTCTCCAGCGGACAGCAGTACCCCTAGCATTTCGCAATGGCTTGCACAGTGTAATTGAGAATGAGGTGGGAACGGACTGATGAAATCAATCTCTGAGATTCTAAAAGAAGCGGCATCAAAAAATATTATATCAATTAAGTAATACAACGAAGGCATTCCTGTTTTCATTGTCTATCGCATTGTGTGGGAAACGAAGAATCATCATATTGTTCAAGTGTTTTCTACGGAAGATCAAGCTAAAAAATTCGTTGAAAACAAACCTTCTGATGAATATTTTTATCAAAAGGCAAAGATTACATAATAAGAAGAGTAATGATCATTGATGGGCGAGTGGTTAAAGAGTTTGCAAATAGGAGGACGGAAAATGAAAGCGTGGACATATGTTTACAGCCCTTTTCGAATGGGCGGAGATACGTGGCATCCAACGGGTTTTGAGTTTGAGAGCAACGAAAGGATTGAACTCGGAAAAGGTTTTTATGGGTATGTTCTCAAGTCGCCAAACGGAAAAACTATTATTGTTGAGGAAAAGTCTGGTGCTATTGTCGGCGACTCTCTTGAAAGAGTGAAGGCGGATATCGAAAATGGTGACATTGAAATAATGAAACAGCAAGTGAAGCAAGCTTGCGACGTGAATGTAAAAATTATTGACGAAGAAGACTTTTGGAAAATTTACGACAAGATAAATTAAGGTGATGCAAGTGGGATTCCCAATACTGACAGGATCACAAAGTCAAAGAGCAGTACACTATTCAGCTTTTGGCTTTGACAAGGGTTTAAAGCCATAAAAAGAGCTATCGAAAATGAATCAAATCAAATCTTCGGAATTTGTTAATTCAAAGAAAGGTTGAACTCGAAAAGGATAGCTTTGCGTTTATTATGGCTCGCAATATGAAGTATTTCTATCGCACTTGTAACGAAGACTTGGCGATTGTTATATAGGGACGCAATGTTGCCGGAAACGGCAACATTTTTTATTTACAACAAGAAGGGGCGAAAACGTGCAAAAGGCGCTTGAGTTCATTCAATATACATACGATGAAGCAAAGGAAGCTGGTTTTCCAACTCATAATCGTTGTAATCACTATGTAGTTGATATGTCGCATCTGAAACAAGGAAGCGGCGATTGGATGAATACGATTGTTGTTAAGCTTCCGTTCGGCAACTTCCTGACAATTTGTTTAATGCAGACTGGATTCGATGAAGTATGCATGGATACTGTTATTCATGGTGACAATGTGCTCGACAAGCGCATGTTGGGAATGGATGTAACGGGTGTTGATGAAATTCGTGGCAAAAATGCATTTATTTTGGTCGTAAAAGCCAAAGGGGGAAGACAATAAAGATTAGGAGGTTTTAAATATTGGAGATTAGCGCAAAAGAGAAAGTGAAACAAGCAATCAATAACATCGATGAATCCATTCGGATTTTAGATTCATCGGATATCGATAAAACATCGATTGCTTATTGGTCACTTAAATATCATTTGTTAATGCTTATGCGTATATTAAATGAACTGCTGCGACAACTATGAGTACGGACGTGTCATAGGCTTGTGCAAACTGTTATAATTAAAGAAATGCTTGCACAAGTATATGAGCGTCTGTACTCATGTAGGTTACATATAATAAAATAAGAAAAGGGGAAATTAATCGAGTGAGTAAAGTAATTGATTTGAATAAAAGACGCAAAGGGATCGCTGGCGAAATTGTTAATATTGTCGATGCAAGGGAACTAGGATTGGTAAAAGACAAAGACTTTCATGTTGCCTCAATTATTGTTGTCGATAATCATAATAAAGGCTATGCTCTTGGTAGATATTTGGGAATTAAGAGCAATGATCTGTTTAGAGAAAAAGTGGGAACACCAATTAAAATTGCGAAAAGTTTAGTGAAAGATGCGGAAGTATATGAAACACCATATAGCCACGAACTATTTCATCTTAAATTTTATGAGCTAAAATCAGAGATCGACATCGATCTTGCTATTGAGCTTGGTTTTGGTGTCATTGAGTACAATGGAAAATATCATGTATATTCTCCATATATGCAAAACAAGCCCCAACTTCTTGGAGGCGAGCTTGTCATGCTTAAGGTGTTTGTGCAGCTTTTGAATCCCAAAAATATTGATGTCAATCTTATGCAATATTTTAATGGTGTCAAAAGCTTCGTTAAAGCACACATTCTCATCGATCCTGAAAAACACATTAAACAACTAGAAAGAATTTTCAAAGGTTTTTATCGATAGATGTGTGATTTCTTATAAGAAATACATAGTTTTAAATGGAGGTCGATGACATGAGTAAAGAACAGGTGAAAAATCTTGTCGAACTAAAGATGAATGCGTTGGAATATTGTGCAAAGCGAGCCGCCAAAGGAGGAAAAGTAGCTTCTTATAACTGTCCAGAATGTCAGGCCGAACTAGTTGCTGGTCTGCCTGACGACGAAAAAGAAAGATGGACTAGCGCTACGATATGTTACGAATGCGGTGCCCTGCATTCAACAGTAAAGACAGTACACGGAGTTACTGCATATTCCGCAAAAGATACAATAGGCAGCTAGTAGGAGGTGAATCGCAATGCAAATTGGATTTCAGTGCCCAATTAATGGTGTCCCAATTGTTGGAGAATGGAGCGAGGATGCGGGCATATTAAATTTTGAATTAGAGGATGAGAACAGAGATTCAGAGCATTGTCCGCCTCACTTGATCGAAGAGTCTAAACTGTGGTGCGAAAAACATAGCGGCAGATATTTTGATGATGTATCTGAAGTGCAAGAATACCTAAGTCACATCAATGTATTTGATGCTGTTTTCTTCTAAGAAATTTTGGTGTTCATGTTTACATCAATGTTTCGCGTGTTATAATGATAATAACAGCGAAGGAGACAGCGTCATGGAATCCGAAAGCGATAAGAGGAAAAGCATCGATATCGTTGAAAAGATTTGTGAATGGCATTATCGCGCCTTGGGATATCCGCTTAACAAGGATGTTTTCGTGGCCTATGTACTTACAACTTTGTTCTTATTGTTTGTGTATTACATCACAGGAGCTTTCACTCCATGATGAATGCCCGAAAAAGTTTTGTTTATGTGTGTGATTTGGTGGAGTTTCAGCATAAGAATTTTATGGATAAAAGTTTTGTGAAAGGAGAACATAATCATGGCGAAAGAAACCAAAAACACCAAAAACAACACTAAAGCTACCGGAAAGAAAACCCAAAGCAAAAATGAAGGTAAAGTAAGCAAGAAGGAAAAAGATGTTGTGAACGCTTCTGAGGTGAATGAAGCAAATGCAGCAATGCCAGAAGTCGCAACGTCGTCTGATTCGATTCCCGATGAAGAATGGGATAAGGGTCAACGCGATGGTTTGAATGCGGCTGAAGATGAAGCCTCGAAAACTGTTCCATTTTCGCGCAACACGCGAATTGAGAAATATTCGCGAGAAGTCTCTATTAAGAGCATTTTCAGGGAGTATAAGAAAGATCAAATCAAAAGAGAGCAGTTCAAAATTGCAGTTGAACAGGCGATGAAGGATGGCTCTCCTATTCCTGAAGATGATGGAACAGTTCTGCGTTTTGATTTGGCTATTCAACGGAATGAGGTGTGGAGTCATTATCAGCGTTCTGATTTCATCCATTCGATTTTGTATGGAATCTACATTCAGCCCATTCTCATTCAAGATTCGGGAGATGGGAAGAAGTGGTTCCTTGATGGTAAACAGCGTATTACAACGTTGATGACATTTATCGATGGACAGTGGGCGCTTCACAAAAATACATCCGACATCTTCGGACACAAAATTGCAGGTCTGAAATTCAAAGATTTGGATGAAGAAATGCAAGATACCATTCTCAGCGAAACGTTGACGTTTGTTTGGCTGAAGAACATGACCGATGAGGAAAGAGACTTGACTTTTGTCAAACAGAACTCTGGTTCGAGCTTGTCGCGTATCGAGTTGACACGTGCGAAGCACTCTAAGCTGATTTCCGAAATTAACGATCTGGCGAGGATTAAATTCTTCGTTGAAGATTTGGAGTTGTCAAACAAGGCGCGTGTACGTTTCGTAGATCAGGAGATCATTCTTCAGATCGCAATGCTTATGGAGGATGGCAAAGAAAACATCGCTGGCTTCGGTGCGAATGACATCGAGAAGTATGTCCTGCGCATGAGAGACGAAGGCAGAACGCTTTCCGAAAATACCGTAAAGCGTTTCAAAGAAACCGCATCGTATCTGGATGTTGCGCTGGATGGATTTGCTGACCTCGCAGAAAGCAATTATGCTTCTGAGGCGAAGAAGGCACTTAAAAAGGTACATGTTCCGATCATTTTCCATTGCGCTGAACAAGCAATGAGTAATCAACTTCAGCCGAAGCTGTTTGGTGCATTCATCCGCAGCTTCCTTGTTGAAAATTACAGTATTAACAGCAAATACGGTAAGGCATGTCAGGCAAAATCTTCGAGTAAGGAAAGTGTAATCACTCGTTTGGACGAAATGTCAAAAGCTCTGGAAGACTTTGTTGGTTTCTTGAAAAACGCAGAAAACGAACAAGAAGCAATTGAGTCTTTCAGCAAAAAACTTGCGGACGAAAATGGTGTTGACAGACAACTTGACATCGGCGATATAGCGTAAATTCCCTAGATCGCTCCCCTTACTCAAGGGGAGCGATTATATTTAAAGGGATTGTCGGAGGGTAGCCGTACATTAGTTTTACAGGGGAATGACTATCCGCCCAGACAACGCTTGGAAGCTGATTACATGAGGGGTGGTAGAATAGTCCCTTTGCCTTATAATACATTTGTCTCATTCGCAAAAGAATTAACAGCATTCGTCGCAGTACATATTGCTTTTTTTGGCTTAAACAACTTATAATTAATGCAGAGGGATAACATAAAAAACATGGAGAGTGTGATAACAAATGAAACTGTATAACGAGGAAGTGAAACAAAAATATCTCGAACGCTTTTCAAATGAGGATACAAGGGGTGTTTACACGCGCCTGTTTCAAAGGTCCAGAGAAACCGAAGAAAAGTTGGGTAAAGATATTTATAATTTCTCTGACAATGAAATGGAAGATTTTTTAAGGAACACCCTTAGACCAAAAACAAAAGAAAGCGCACGGACGTATTGTAATGTTTTGGCGAACTATGTTCAGTGGGCAATCGATAATTCTCATATCACTGGAGTTACACATTTTAACAACCCTCTCAAACGCAGGCAAGAATATTTCTTTGAGTTTGTGCCGGACTTAAAACTTTACATTAGTAAGACAGAAAAAATGGCAATCATGGCTACCTTACTTAACAAGCAAGACAGTTTTATCATCGACGCTCTTTGGGAAGGTATTCAAGGGAGACAGTTAAGCGAACTGGTTAACCTTCGTCTTGAGGATGTTCGTAAGCACGAGGGGGTTATCTTGCTTCGCGACGATAATGGGATTGTAACGCGAAAGCTGGTTTACACTCCAGAAGAGGTGTTGGAGTCCACCATCTTTGATAACGCAGTCCTTGCAAACAAAGAAAAGAGCTATTACAAAAACAATGGTGTTATTGATCATGACTCTAACATTAGTGAAACTTTCGCGCTCCCTTTCTCTGACTATGTCTTGAAGAGTGCGGTGACGAATAGCAAAAATAATAAGGGCGGTGAAAAGGTAAGCTATTACACAATTTACAATCGTTTGGAAATGATTCGTAGATTAGAAGGTATGGAGGAATACGCTGATGCACTTACGACTGTAAATATCGTGCGTAGCGGAATGATCCATATGGCTTCAAAATTATATCAGAGGGATGGTGAGATTGGCACGAAGCAAATTAAGGAGATTTGTGCGAGATATAATCTGAAGTACAAGTGGTCATTGAAGGATTTTCTGAATGTTGATATGGTCAAGTCTCTGTACCCGGAACTGGCTTAAATATGGTAGGGACTAGATAATACTTGGTGTTTGTATCTTTGTGCATTAAGCTATTATCTAGTCTTTACCATATAGCCATCACGTTATATCATCATATTTAATAACGTGATACATGGATATTATTGCTATTAGCAGACACGTGGCAACCAGTAATGTGATAATAAACATTATCACGGTAAGTATTTTAGCAGTAGATAAAGTAAGCTTTGTTATGTTTAATCGCGCTAGGCTCATTGCGATGATGACGTGAACTTTGTCAACAAAAGATTTGGGTTTCTTGAAACAGTATTCAATAATGTTTCCGTGAATGTTTTTTTGGAAAATTACATTATTCATTTTATCTGAAAAAGTGTAATTTTCTTTGAAGAATAGGGGGAATGTGAAACGTCCTATTATAAAGCCAGCAATTAAAGCCACTGAAAGCATAATTGCATCTTCGAGTCGAACAGTCCATTCATACCCGATTTTTTCTATTAAGTATCTTAAAAACTTATCTTTAAAATTAAGGGGGTTTATCAATATGGTTCACCTTATGTTGTGCCTTTTGAGGAAGTCTAAGTAGACATTGTAGACTTCCTCAAAAAGTTCTTGACGTTGCGACTCATCTTTAACCGTCTTAGTTACTTCAAAAAAGAGTTCTCTGAGTCCAACGTGGTCTTGTATAGCTTGAATTACTTGAGGATGCAGTTTCCCTGCAAGTCGAAAAAGTTCGTTTTCATCTATCTCTAATGCCTTAGAAAGTTTAACAATAACATTTTCGCTTGGCAGTTTTAAACCTCTTTCGATCAGGCTGACGAAGTTGGTGGATACACCACACATTGTTGCCACTTGTTGTAAAGTGAGTTTTAACGATTTTCTTTTGTTACTGACGGTCTTGCCAAATAGCTTTTTTGAGTAACTTGAACTGCTCATGCCCAAAAACACAGCACCTCCATAATGGCATTTTGCACGATTTATGTGTTGTAATCAATATGCAAAAAGTAACAGATAGTTACTCAAAAATGCCTGCTGGCAATTTTTTCTGATTGAATTGGGAATGATAAACAATTAGAATTAAACCATCGGTTTAAAATGAGGGGGCGAGTATAAGTATTGTGAAGTGAATTACTAATTTTTGTATTGAAGAGTTTGGATTTTTATTTTATAATATCAGAACCGAACAAATGTTCGCATTTGTATTCGCATCCGCAGACAAATGGGGAAGGGGAGAACATTCTTTATGGAAAGAAACAAGGAACGGGCAGAAGTGACTTCTATACTGAAGGAGTATGGTTTCAGTGGAGCGCTATTAAAAGAATTGCAACAACTTATTGTTGATAATGATTCATTGTACCTTTTTTATAACTTTATTGTAACTGAAGGTGACTCCAAAGGGATGTCGCGCCATCAACTGGTTTACTCTTTTAAGGAACAAATGCAGAAAAGGCTTTCGTATGGTTCCTATGAAGAGTTTGTTGACAATTATTCTTCAGCTACTACGCAAGACCAGAAACGAAAAGCAATTGGCAAGCTGATCGTGTTGGAAGCAAGCCCGGAACAGTTAGACAAAATTATTGATTATTTTGATAGCGGGATTCTTTCTCTTGAGTCTTGTTATAAAGTGCTTGTAAGATATCGATTGTATTACAAAATGGATGAAATCGTTGTTCTTATCGATGAAGACCTTCGTTCTCACAAGATCGCTACATAATAAAAATAGTTGACGGATACGTGGGCTGAGTATAAACTGTATGTAGCCACTATGGACGAAGTTCCATAGTTTTTAAAAAATATAAATGCCAAAGAAAGAAAAATATTGTTGACGGAATCTGAGAGGAGGTGATACTATTATTGTCGCCTGAACGGCAAACATAAAACAAAACGAAAATGAAGGAAACAACGTAAACTGTGTAGAGCAGTTCGCCTTCGAAACATGAGAGCATGAAGCGAAGAGTTTACGTGCAATCATAATTCGAAGGAGTTGTTTTCATGAGCAGCGATCTGGAGCAGACAAAAGGCAAGTTTAGATTGATCGGACGAGTAAAAGGCATTAGTAATGATAATGCGTACAGAGAAGGTTTTACGAAGTCGGACAAAGAATATAAGTCTCTTCAATTCTTTGTGGAGACTTCGCCCAATAACACCGTTAAGGTTGAATTATTTGGAATGGAACGCGATCAAGTGATTGCGTATTCCAGTAAAGAAAAGAAATCGAAAAAAATCGATTGGGCAAAACGTTTAGATGATCACGGCGACTATAAAGTCTTAGGTACAGCATGCTATCTTGAAGACGATGGCTCGAATAAAAAGGTTCGTAAGGTGTATCCTGAATTTGACGCTGTGCCTTATATCCGAGAACATCTTAAAGATGGCGATGTTGTTCGGATTACTGGAAATATTGATTTTCAAAAATATCAAAACAGACAAGGACAAGATGCTGTATCGAATCATTTCCTCATTGCTTCAATTGCGAAGCTCGATGAGGAACTTGATTTCGATGATCCCAAGTTTAAAGAGGAAGCAAAATTTGAACAGGACATTGTCGTCAATGATGTTATGGCAGACGACGAAACAAAAAAATTATATGTTAATGCAAAGATTATCAAATACGGCGGTGAAATTGTAGATGTAACGTTTACGGTAGACACCGAAAAGTATCCTAAATTAGCAGGGAATATGGCAAAACGTCTTTCGTTTGGTGACTTTATCACCGTTTATGGACTCATCATCAATTCCGTCATCTATAAAGAATCGGATGAAGAAATTGATGAATCTGTATCTGACGAAGACGATTGGGGCGGAGACGAAGATATCAAGAAGTCCTTCGAAAATAATTACATGAGGGAATTTGTTTCCGAACTGCAAATTACTTCCGTCGACTCTTCTTCGTATGAGCCGAAGAAATATAAGGAAGAAGATTTGATTAGCGAAGGAGAAGACGCCTTTAATGGCGATATCGAAGACGACGAAGAGACGACGGGAGACGACTTCGAAGACGAAGACGAAGACGCTCTTCCTTTCGAGTAATTTTTTTGGCATAAAAGCCAAAGAAAGTGCCGAGGGGAAGGCGTAGATTTGCCATATTCCTTCCCCTTTGGCATATCAAATATTAAGCTAAAGGGGTAATGTGGATTGATTAATATTCTTAATATTCAACCTAATGAGCCTAAAGCTCGTCTGTTCGACTATATTATTCTGGTTTATGGTGTCGGGAAAGCCGGTAAGACCACCTTCTTTTACAAGCTCGCACAAACGGATTATGTGGGTGGGCTTGACAAAGCTTTGCTGGTAGGCTTCGAAAAAGGATATAAGGCTCTGCCCGGCATCTATGCTGTTCCCATTCCGAGCGATGATCCGGACGACAAACGTGATCCGTGGGTACAATTTCAAGACTTGGTTGATCAGTTGGTTGAGCACCGTAAAGTTGTAACCTATCGGATGATTGGTCTGGATACGCTTGACTACATGTACAAGTATGCAACAGAATACATCATCAAGCGTGAGCGAATTGCTCGGAAAGACGCAAAGATCAAGGCGATCAACGATATTCCGTGGGGTCAAGGCCACGTAATGGTCGAAGAAGAGGTCGACAAACAAATCAAACGCCTGATTAATGCAGGATACGGCATCTTCATGATCACGCATGATCGTGAGAAGAAGATCGAGTTGAAGAATGGACAATCTTACGACAAGACGACCGTCACGCTGCCCGAACGTGCGCGTAACTTGTTTGTCAATATGGCCGATTTCATTCTTTACATCTCCGTTGACAAAGAAGTTGTCAGCGGCAATGTGAAGGAAACTCGGTATATTTATTTCCGTTCTGACGGCGATATCGAGGCCGGAAGCCGTTTTGAAAATGTGCCGAACAAGATCGAGTTTGACGTTGAACTGTTCCTTGAAACTTTTGAAAAAGCTGTACTAGAGTCGTATGGAAATGACGAGAAAAAAGTGAAGCAAGCAAAAGCCGAACAGGAAAAAGAAGCGCAACAGCGCTCAGAACGATATATTGAGGATGAAAAAAACGAAAGCTTTGCTAAAGAGCCGGATGAATATATTGCGGAAATTGCAGAGTTGATTTCCAAAATGGATGAAAAACAACAAGCTGAAACGAAAAAACGCTTGAAAGAAGCCAATGGCTCGATCAATTATAAGAAATATACTGAAATCGAGCAATTTGAGCGGGCGCTAGAAATCGCCAAAAAAGTTCTTGACTAAAGCCAAAGAAAGTACTATTATAAAAATGTAAATAATTGATGCAGATGCATTTTGAGGGGTAATCCCCTCCTCTTCATGCCGGGGTGGCGGAATTGGCAGACGCAAGGGACTTAAAATCCCTCGGCTTAGACCATGCGGGTTCGAATCCCGTCTCCGGCACCATATCATATGCCGCTGTAGCTCAATGGTAGAGCAATTGACTTGTAATCAATAGGTTGAGGGTTCAAGTCCCTTCGGCGGCTCCATTCAATTCGACATTAACTACGGAGGGATAAAATTGAAAATCAAACTCTCTCAAGCAATTACACTGATGTCTGTCATCAAAAAAAGGATTCAAGAACTTAAGCGAGAACGAGAAGAGGTCTCATATCTGCTTGTTGAGAAGGGCGAACAGTACGAATTGCCTGTAGATCGCACCTTCAATCAAGTGGTGTCTGAACTTGAGGCTGCGCAAAAGGATTTGTTGGAACTTGAAACGGCTATCGCTCAAGCCAATGTGACAAGCACCATTCAGTGGGACGAGAAGCAGATCACAATTGGCG
>Ga0207747_1000327_pt1 | contig 58669 bp, 54 predicted proteins | sample HigsolmetaGSP11D_FD_184839 | JGI IMG/M metagenome (GOLD analysis project Ga0207747, IMG submission 184839) | High solid enriched microbial communities from the Joint BioEnergy Institute, USA - SP1-1-D (SPAdes) | ecosystem: Engineered > Bioreactor > SSF (Solid state fermentation) > Aerobic >...
ATATTTTTATCTTTAATATTTAATAAATTACGTATAGAATAATGATGAGACATGTGACATCACTCCTTGTAAATGTGGTTTTGGTCGATTACATTTTACCAGAGTTTTGTCACTGTCTCATTTTTTTTGTTCAAAAAAATTGGTGCTGGTTTATACTCACCAACACCAAATATTATAGAGCCTTTTTTATTTAGGCGGTTTTTTTAGCCAAAGGAGTCCGATGACCATTCCAATCACGGCTGGCAGCATCCATCCGAGGCCAAGATCGTAAAGCGGCAAATAATTAGAATAGAAGGTTTTGATGGAATCAAATATGGATACACTTGCACCTGGTAGATTTGCAACAAGCGTGCTGTAACCGTCAAAGAAGCTAACGCAGAAAGTGAAAATCATCGTTGAAGCATACACACTGCGCTTGCTACCATATAAAGGAGAGAATAGAGTTAACAGAATAAGCACAATAGCTAAAGGATACAAAAGCATTAAAACAGGTACGGCAAATTGAATAATGTTGTTCAAACCAAAGTTTGCTATTGTAAATGACACGAAACACAAAATCAATACGAACCATTTGTAGCTGATTTTCGGAAATACTTGATTGAAAAATTCACTGCAAGATGTAATGAGCCCAATGCTTGTCTTTAAACAAGCAAGAACAATAATGATGGCAAGTAAGATGGCTCCATAGTCCCCGAAATAGTGCTGAGCAACAGCTGCAAAGATTTGGCCGCCATTTTCGAATGTTCCGATGGCGGAAACGCTGGAGGCGCCCATATATGTAATAAGCCCATAAATGAGGGCCATTAGCGCCATGGCAAAAACGCCAGCTTTCAAAGTCGATTTGGCAATCTCTGTTTTATTCGTGATTCCCCGACCTTTAATCGCATTAATGACAACAATTCCAAATGCCAATGATGCGAGAAGGTCCATTGTATTATAGCCTTCTTTAAATCCGGTAATAAATGCAAGATTGCTGTAATCACCTGTTGGTTCTTGGAATGTGCCCATCGGCTTGATGATGGCAATCACGATTAAAACGAAAAGGAACAATAAAAAGGCAGGAGTTAAATATTTTCCGATATAGTCTACAATTTTTGCTGGATTTAAAGAAAAATAATAGACGATGGCAAAAAATAAAAAACTGAAAATGCCTAAACATAAAGTAGTGTATTCAGAATGGATATATGGTTCAAATCCAACAACAAATGGCACTGTTGCGGTTCTTGGAATAGCAAAGAATGGACCAATTGTTAAATAGAGAGCAATGGCAAAAGTGACCCCAAATATTGGAGAAATTCTTCCAGCAAGTTCCCTTAAACTGTTGCTGCCAGATAGACCAAATGCAACAATTCCCAAGAAGGGAAGTCCAATGGCAGTAATCAGGAATCCAATTAAGGCTGGCCAAAAATTTGTACCGGCTAGCTGCCCCATTTGGATAGGAAAAATTAAATTACCCGCACCAAAAAACATACCAAACAGCATCGTACCAATAACTGCATAGGTAGAAAATGAACTGGATTTCTTCATAAATCATGCTCCTTCTTTGGTGAATATGCCCCATTGTATCAACTTTTATGAAAGGAATCTATGCAAATTGGAAAAGTAGAAAAATAGGAAATATTCATTTTCGCCTTGAAATTATCAATATTTTTATTATTGGATAAATTCGAACGAAACTATTCAATCTATGTTAAATGTTCGGAAATCAGAAAATTAAGAATTATATAAAATTTAACTTTACAAGAACCTTTGTTCGTGATATTGTATTTGTATAATATACAGAGGGGTTGGTTGTATGGGATTTTGGGATGAGGATTTTAACAATTTTGAGAAAAAACCAAAAAATCAAAATCAGCAGGACAGTTCCTTCATCAACCCGTATTTGTGGGGGGGAACAGATAAATATCAGCTTTGATAAATATAAAAATAGTTTTATCCGAATTGATACTTCGATGGAAACGATTCCCGAATTTCCAATCATTAACGGATGGGCAAGTATCATTTCAATGAATGAAGGAGCTCAAACAATAGGTTATCTTTATTTTAAAATATATAATTGTCATTTTCTTAAACCGCCTGAATTATTATCTCTAGCAAGTAGTTTTTCTGAAGAAGAATATCGTATGATGTATACTTTCTTCAGACATTTCCAGAATGAGTTAGATGACTATTATTTAAAATTTCTATTGGTTAATGAAATTTCTCTGAATGATGAATATCATCACAAAGGAATTGAATTGAAAACATTAATTGAGTTAATCAATTTGTGCCGTATTTTAGATATTGATTACGTATTATTGAAGAATTTCCCGTTGTTGGAGAAGAAATATTTTGAACAAAGTAAACATAATAAACAAGCAGTAAAATTAGCTTTTTTTCAAAATAAACTAGTTTTTGACGTTTTCTATTTAAAAGATGAACCACCAGTGATTGTATTGGATATTGGTCATATTTAATGGACTAATCAATACATACTTTTAGGCACCATGTTTTAGCATGGTGTTTTTTATTTGGGGAATATTTTCATGATAATCAAGGAGAAAATGATAAATTCTTATTATCTATAAGGAAAATGAAATAAATTTTTTATCTATAAGAGATTGACAAACAATTATATTAAATATATATTTTACATTGCGAATGATAATTATTATCAATTGATGAACTAAGATGTGTAAAATAATGAATTTTAAGCGCAATTTATCCATTTTATTCTTTGCGTTAATCTTTTTATTTGTGCTTGTCGGTTGTTCGGGACAATCTGATGACAACAAATCAGAAGAAACAAAATCAAGCGCAGAAAACAATGAATCTAGCACGAAATATCCAATTGTTATTAAACATGCTTTTGGTGAAACGGTAATTGAGAAAAAACCAGAACGTGTTGTAACAATTTCTTGGGCAAACCAAGATGTTGCCCTTGCTTTAGGGGTTGTCCCAGTAGGTTTCTCAGCTGCCAACTACGGCGTTCAAGATGACAGCGGTATGCTTCCTTGGACAAAAGAAAAATTAAAAGAACTTGGTGTTGAAAAACCAAATATTTTCCAAGATACAGATGGACTTGATTTTGAAGCCATTGCAGATGCTGAGCCGGATGTCATTCTCGCTGCGTATTCTGGTATTACAAAAGAAGAATATGATCTTTTAAGCCAAATCGCTCCAGTTGTCGCTTATCCTGAAACTCCATGGGTCATTTCTTGGAGAGATCAAATTTTATATAATGCCAAAGGAATGGGCATGGAAGAAGAAGGTAAGCAATTAATTAAGGACACTGAAAACTTGATTCAAGAGAAAGTAAGCGAACATCCTGAAATCAAAGAGAAAAAAGCCGCTTTTGCTTCCATTAGTGCAGCGGATTTATCAAAATTCTATATTTATACAACTCAAGACCCACGAGGCGAATTCCTTGAAGAATTAGGAATGGAATATCCTAAAGGCTTAAAAGAGTTAACGGAAGGCGAAGATTCTTTCTATATTGAAATGAGTGCAGAAAATGCAGATGCATTAAATGATTTAGATCTGATCGTTACATATGGAGATGACAACACATTAAAAGCACTTCAAAATGATCCAATTTTAGGAAAAGTGCCTGCTATTCAAAAAGGAGCCGTTGTCGTAATCGGCGATAACACACCATTAGCAGCAGCTGGCAACCCGAATCCGCTTTCTATTGCATATACGATTGATGAATATTTAAATCTGCTTTCTGAAGCAGCCAAAAAATAGATGAATATGAAAGCATCTACCGTTAATAAAAATAAGCAATCTCTCATTCCAAAAAGAGCTGTGGCACTTTTAGTTGTGCTTATTCTATTATTGGGTGTCTGCATTCTTGCTTCCTTATTATTTGGTTCCCGGGCCATTAGTTGGGCAGATATCATGAATGGTTTGTTTCATTCAGAGGTGGATACCCATGAAGCCAATGTTGTAAGACAAAGAGTTGTTCGCACGATTTTTGCTATCATGTGCGGCGGGGCTCTAGGTGTTTCCGGCGCACTAATGCAGTCGGTTACTCGAAATCCCATTGCAGACCCAAGCATTTTAGGGGTGAATACAGGAGCTTCCTTCTTTGTCGTATGCGGCATTGCCTTCCTTCACATCAGTTCAGCTAGCCAATATATTTGGTTGGCCATTGTTGGGGCGATGTTGACAGCGGTCTTTGTCTATACGGTGGGGTCAATGGGAAGCGGTGGTGCAACACCTTTAAAACTAGTATTAGCTGGGGCGGCGACAAGCGCAATATTATCTTCGCTTGTTTCCGCCATTATGATTCCACGCACCAATGTGATGGATGAATTTCGTTTCTGGCAAGTAGGAAGCGTGGGTTCCGGTACTTGGGATTCTATTCTTATTTTCCTTCCGTTTCTTTTGGCCGGACTCCTTATTGCATTGATGACGGCTCCTGCATTGAATGCCATGCTTTTAGGGGATGAGGTTGCTACAAGTTTAGGTGTACGAATTGGGTTGATTCGGCTTTTTGCTGCATTTGGCGGTGTGCTGTTATGTGGCGCTGCAACAGCTCTCGCAGGGCCGATTGGTTTTGTCGGCTTGCTTGCAACGCATGTCATTCGATTGATGATAGGACCAGATATGCGACTTATGATTCCCATGTCTGCCCTTACAGGTGCGATAATATTAACTTTTTCCGATGTATGCGGTCGGCTTCTGGGAAGTCCGGGGGAATTAGAGGTGGGGGTTGTGACAGCCTTCATCGGTGCCCCAATTTTAATTTTCATTACAATGAAAGCGAAAGTTCGTGAAATATGATGAATGAGACAGTGCAGTTAATTCGTAGGGCTCGATCTAAAAGAAACCGCCGTTTTGTGCTAATGGTTTTATTGCTTTGTTTGATTTCATTTGCTTTGTGCGCATTGATGCTGATGCTTGGCAATACTATTTATCCTGTGACAGACGTTATACGGGTGCTTCTTGGCGAAAAGGTGAAGGGGGCTTCCTTTGCGGTGGGAACGATTCGGCTGCCTCGAATGGTTGCTGGAGTATTTGCCGGTTTCGCCTTTGGAGCGGGCGGTTATGTGTTCCAAACTATGCTAAGAAACCCTCTTGCCAATCCGAATGTCATTGGAATCACGACAGGTTCCAGTGCCGCAGCAGTTTTTTGCATCGTTATCCTTCATGCAAGTTTAATGATGACTTCGATTGCAGCAGTGATTGGCGGTTTAGGAACAGTACTTGTTATTTATTTATTGGCAAAAGGCAGCTCTTTTTCCATTGGACGGTTGATTTTAATCGGTATCGGCATTCAGGCAATGCTTAATTCCGTTATCTCCTATTTATTGCTGATTGGAAATCAACATGATTTGCCTGCCGCATTGCGTTGGCTGAGCGGCAGTTTGAACGGATTAAAAATGGAAACGCTTTATCCGATGATGTGGACCGTGCTTCTGTTTACGCCAATATTAATTTTTTACGGAAAGCAGTTGGAAATGTTGGAGTTGGGCGATCAAACGGCCACATCCCTCGGGGTGAATGTAAACAAAACCCGCATCATGCTTATTATTAGTTCCGTTATGATGATTGCGATGGCAACCGCCACAACAGGGCCGATCGCTTTCGTGGCGTTTCTTGCGGGTCCAATCGCCAATCGGGTTGTAGGTTCGGGGTACTCCAATATTATTCCAGCGGGACTTGTAGGCGTCATCTTGGTGCTTGCTGGAGATTTAATTGGCCAACATGCTTTTGAAGTGAGATATCCGGTAGGGGTTATTACCGGCGTACTCGGCGCTCCATACCTGCTTTATTTATTAGTCCGTATGAATCGAAAGGGTGGTTTGTGATGAATCCTGCACACGTGCTTGCTGCAAAAAATTTATATGCCGGCTATGATAAAAAAACCGTTTTAGAAGATGTGACCATCACCATTCCAAGCAATAAAATCAGCGTCATCATCGGAGGAAATGGCTGTGGGAAATCGACATTGCTAAAAACAATGGCAAGGTTGATTAAACCAACGAGCGGCCAAGTATTATTGGATGGGAAGCCGATTCAGCAAATTCCAACAAAACAATTAGCTCGTGTGTTAGGGTATTTGCCGCAATCACCAGTTGTTCCAGAAGGGATTACAGTTGTGGATTTAGTTGGCCGTGGACGATTTCCGCATCATTCCTTTTTAAAAGGATGGACGAGCAAAGATGATGAAGCGGTCAGCGAAGCAATGGAGATTATGAACATTACCGATTTAGCGGATCGTTATATTGACGAACTTTCCGGCGGACAAAGACAGCGGGTATGGATTGCTATGGCCCTTGCACAGCAGACGGATATTTTATTTTTGGACGAACCGACCACTTATTTAGATATTACATATCAAGTGGAAATCTTGGATATGTTGACGGATTTAAATCGGAAGCGCGGCACAACCATTGTATTGGTGCTCCACGATATTAATTTATCAGCCCGTTATGCGGATTATATTTTTGCCTTTCAGCAAGGAAAGCTTGTGGCGGAAGGAACGCCGTCAGAAGTCATTAACAGCCAATTAATTAAGCAAGTGTTCGGACTTGATTGCACAGTCATTCAAGATCCGGTTTCCTTATCTCCATCCATTGTTCCAATCGGCAGATATCATAATTACTTGGCGAATCATTAAGGGCAGAGCAGATGGAATCTGGATGAAAAATCCTAAATAAAAGAAGAGTGAACAAGAAAATTTTTTGACTTTCTTTGTTCACTCTTTTTTTCTATTTCATTAAATAGTGGAAGCAGTTTTTAATGTTTCCTCAATAGCATTCTCTAAATCAATAATTGAATCAGTAGGTTCAAAGCGTTTAAGCACTTGTCCGTTTTTATCCACTAGAAATTTTGTGAAGTTCCAGCGGATGTTTTTGCCTTCCAAGAAAAGAGGATTGATTTCTTGAATTTTGTCTTTCAGCATTTTTTCTTCAAAGTCGATGCCAAATTCGCGACATTCTGCTTGTTCCTTTAAGTATTGGAAGAGCGGATGTGCATTTTCTCCATTGACATCAATGACGTCAAAAATTGGGAATGTAACACCGAAATTGATTTTACACATTTCTGCAGTTTGTGCTCCGTTTTCCGGATTTTGTTCTGCAAATTGATTGCTTGGGAAGCCTAAAATTATAAAGTCTTGGTCTTTAAATTTTTCATACATTCTTTGCAAATCTTCAAATTGATATGTAAAACGACAATGGTTCGCTGTGTTGACAATTAATAGGGTTTTATTAAGATATGTTTGCATCGATAAAATTTCGCCATTCGGTTTTTTTACTAGAAAATCGTAAATGGACATAATTCAATCCCCTTCTTTTATTATTTTATATTAATTATTATATAATATTTAATATAAAAGTCTAAAAAAACGCTCAGTAATCAGGTATAAAAAATTCTTATATAATGATTCATTTTATTGATATTATAAAAAATTAAAAACTCAAAATTGAAAACTATTCATGAAATTGTAAGCCTTTCGAAATACATTCCAAAGAAAATTATGTTAATAATATAAGTAGCAAAATAGTGTAGGAGGGGATTGTTATGGAATTTTTTGAGGCAGTTGAACATCGCCGTTCAATTCGTGCATTGGAAGATGTAGCCGTTGTTCCTGATGAAGAAGTGATTTCTATTGTCAAATCAGCTTTAAATCATACACCGACTGCATTCAATGGACAAGAAACGCGGGTGGCCATCTTATTCGGAGAGCATCATAAAGAATTATGGGATGATGCAGAAAAAATTGCAAAAGAAAAAAATATAGGAGATTTTGAACGTACGCAGCAAAGAATTCGCGGTTTCCGCAGCGGCCATGGAACGATTTTATTTTTCCAAGACCGTGAAGTAATTCAAACAATGCAGGAAAAAATGCCTCAACTTCATAATCAATTGGAAGAGTGGGCGCAACAAAACCAAGGCATGCTTCAATACGTTATATGGACAGGCTTAGAATCTGTTGGTTATGCCGCATCTCTTCAACATTCGGAAGTGAATATAAAACCGGAATGGAATATTCCACAAAATTGGAAGCTGATCGCACAAATGCCTTTTGGAAAACAAGGACAAGCAGTCATTGATAAAGAAATCATTCCGGCAGAAAAGAAAATGATTGTTCTAAAATAATTTTGAACTATGTATTTGTCCATTTGCTTGCAAAAAGGTCAATTGGGACTTGTTTTGCAAGCTTTTTTGTTATAAGTATGGATACCTTCTTTTCTGCTTTTCAATTTCTTTTCTTAACTCTTGGATTTCTCTTTCAAGTTTTTGAATTTTTGCTTCATATGGGTCATTGAATTGCTGCTCTTCAAGGTCTTGAATTGCTAAAATTTGTACATACGTTGAAATCGCTTGCCCAATAATCGATATCAAGTTGCCAAACAAAGCGAGTTTCGCTAACCGTAGTTCCGATGAATTGTTTGTTGATGTTGTTTGTTTTTCTTGAGTGGCTGGATTATATGGGCGAAAGTTGCGGTCCATTTCCCACTTCCTCCGATTAAATAATCTTTTGTAGTATATGTTTTGTATCACGAAAAAGCAACGGCTAAAGGGGAATGGGCCGATGTTTCCATTGTCCATGATTTGATGAATTTTCTTAGAATCAAAATCAATTATGCTTTTAAGATAAATTGTGTTAAAATTCATTATTATTGTAAAATTTGTATATTTTGAAAGCTGTGAAGTGATTGATAGGAGTGTAAATTGATGATTGGCACAATTGTGAATACCGTTTGTATACTAGTGGGCAGCATAGTAGGCAGCATATTGAAAAAGGGGATAAAAGAGGAGTATCAGTCAGCCTTGTTTACCGCCATGGGATTTGCTGCGACAGCATTAGGGGTAAATGCAATCGTTCAAAATATGCCCAATAGTGAATACCCGGTATTATTTATTGCCAGTTTATCCATTGGTGGGTTAATTGGAACGATCATTGATTTTGATGGAAAGTTTAAAAAGGTTGTTGACCGTTTTTCAAAAACAGATTTAAGCAAAGGTTTATCTACAGCCATCTTGCTGTTTTGCATCGGCACTTTATCGATTTTAGGGCCTGTGGAAAGCGCATTGCATCATAATCATACATATTTATTTACCAATGCTACCCTCGATTTAGTAACTTCGATGGCGCTCGCTGCTACTTACGGAATCGGCATTGCGTTTGCAGCGGTTGTATTGTTTTGCTGGCAAGGTTCCATTTTTTTATGCGCCAAATATATTGAACCCTTTTTAACGAATGAGCTTATGACGGAAGTTTCAATTGTAGGAGGTATCTTAATTTTAAGTTCAGGTTTATCGATTTTGGGCATAAAAGACAGTAAATCATTAAATTTGTTGCCGGCTCTCTTTGTGCCAGTCCTTTGGTTTATCATTTTGGCATTTTTTAAGTAAAGAGTGCGTGGAGAGAAAATGCTCTCAAATATAAAAAGCAGCACAAACGTTATTAGTTGTTTGTGCTGCAAACTTTTTATTCTTTTATCACGCTTTTTGGAAAGGTTGCCAAGTATGGAGAATTGCCTTGTCTAAAGAAGACAAATAAATACGTATCTTTTTCCACAATGTTTCCTTTTTTATATTCTTCATAATCAATGTGAAACGGAACGATTAAAGAATGTTTTACAAGTTCCTTTTCATTCACTTTCATTTGGGCAAATTCTGCTCCGGCGATTTCCGGATTTTCGCTCAACCGTTTGTTGATGGCTTTCAATTCTTCTTTTGGAATGCGTTCTTCCCACCAGAGTTTTCTCGGATGGAATTGCTGTTTTGATAAGAAATCAAGCTTCATTAAACTATGGACAATGCCTAAATTCACATTAGGCAAAGTGCGCAAAAATTCATCTAATCTTGTAAATAAATCTTCCAACTGGTGACCGATTCTTGACCAGCCTTTTTCTTCCCAGAACGTACCGAAATTTTGGAAGAAGTCGAAAGGTGTTTCAAATACTTCCGTCACTAAATATTCAATGGTATCGTCCATGCGATGGGCATTCCAATATTTTTCCAGAACATCTTCCGCTTGTTTAATGCGAATCATCTCATCGAAGCTTAATACGTTATTCGATAAAATTTCATATGGTGCGATATCCACATATGTATATCCAAATTTTTCAGCTTCAATTCGCAAGCCTGTTCCTCTAAGGAGTTTTAAGAAACCGAGTTGCAATTCTTCCGGACGCATTTCGAATACATCGTTGAACGTTTTGCGGAAGCTCATGTAGTCTTCTTCAGGAAGCCCAGCAATTAAATCCAAATGCTGGTCGATTTTTCCTCCTTCTTTCACCATCGTAACGGTTCTTTTTAATTTTTCGAAGTTTTGTTTTCGTTTGACTAATTCATTTGTTAAATTATTTGTGGATTGAACGCCGATTTCAAAACGGAACAATCCTTTTGGCGCATTTTCATTTAAAAATTGAATGACTTCCGGGCGCATAATGTCTGCGGTAATTTCAAATTGGAACACCACACCAGGTACGTGTTCATCAATTAAAAATTGGAACATATCCATTGCATAACGGCGGCTGATGTTGAATGTGCGGTCTACGAATTTTATGGTTCTTGCCCCATTGGCCATTAAATAACGAATATCTTCTTTGATTTTTTCTCGGTCAAAATAGCGGACACCTACTTCAATGGATGATAAGCAAAATTGGCAGCTGAATGGGCATCCGCGGCTCGTTTCAATATATTGGATGCGTTTTGAAATGGAATCTCGGTCTTCTTCAAAGCGGAAAGGGCTTGGCATTTCCCGCAAATCGATTTTTGGGGGCTGAGGATGAATATTCAGCTTGCCATCTTTTAAATAAGCAATCCCCGGCACTTCTTCCAATGGGATTTCTTCATGTAAAAATTTGAGCAATTGTTTAAAGGAATATTCTCCTTCTCCCATAATGATGAAGTCCACAAGCCCTTCCAACCGGCGCAACCAATAAGGGACATCATAAGAAACTTCTGGACCGCCTAAGACGATTTTTGTATTAGGGCTTACAGCTCTCAGCATTTGAATAACTTTAATTGTTTCTTCGATGTTCCAAATATAGCAGCTAAAACCAACTACATCCGGTTTTCGTTGATAAAGTTCTGTCACGATATTCAACGTCGGCTCTTTTATTGTAAACTCGACAATTGCCGGATCAAACTCCGGGCGTGCATAGGCCTTTAAATAGCGGATAGCCAAGTTTGTATGAATGTATTTGGCATTCAATGTTGTGAGAATAATATTCATGAGTCGAACTCCTTTAAAAACGATTTCAAATATCACATCTATTATACACGGATAATGGGCGACAATCTTATAAAGTTACTTAATAAATGATATTCACTAGATGTTGTTCAACGTAGGAGGGATCTTTCAAAGAAGAAATATACAGTTCCATTTCAATATCATTTTTAAATTCTGGAAAATCTACTCCCTCTTTTTGTTGAATGATTAATTTTACATTTGCCGCCTTATGAGGCAAAATCTCATCTTCTAATTGATAGATACTTTCATCCACCATCCGATCATCGACAGATAATTGTTCGGCTTTGATTTTAATGGAATCTTCCCGTTTATTTAAAATATCAAAAGTGATTGTAACTGTTGAATTTGATTTGTTCATATTTAATACCGTCATTTTTACATTTTCGTTATCCACAACGAGCTGCTGAATGGTTTTTTCTTCTTTTTTATCGTCAGGCGTAGCTAAGTTAGATTGAGAAGGCACACCGCAAGCGCTGAGAATGAGGATAAACGCAAGCAAATATATCCGATGCATTTTATGAGCATCTCCTTTAATCATGATGAAATAGCAGGAAATATATCAAATGTTAGTATGAAAATCTTTCATTCAATCTATACAAGATGGAATATTTTAGAAGTTATCCGCAGTGGATGTTTCTAAATTGTATGAAAATGCATGAAATTTTCCCGGCATTCTGTAGTATAATTGAATAAAATGGAAGTGGAGAATTAATCCTTTCTCTATGAACGGATTGTAGAGGTGTACAAATGGATAAAGTATTTGCCATTGGAGATATACATGGAAGTTATCATTTGCTGAACAAAATATTGAATTATTGGAACCCGGAGGAAGAACTTCTCGTTTTTTTAGGTGACTACATTGACCGCGGGAATAAGAGTTTGCAAGTTTTGCGGAAAGTGATGGAACTTTCGGAAGCGCATAAGGTGATTACATTAAGCGGAAATCATGAACAATTATTTTTAAATTGGCTAAAAAAACCGAAAGTGATGACGGATTTTTATTTTGACCCCAAAGTAGGCGGGTTAAGCACTATCCAAAGTTTTCTTTCTGCACTGCCTCAACAGTTGTCTTTGGATAATTTAAGTGCCGAAGAAATTGCTGACATCATTAAAATTAATTTTGCGGAGGAATTGGAATTTTTAAAAAATCTCCGTTTGTATTATTACTGGAAACCTTATGTGTTTGTACATGCAGGAATCAATGCAGAAGTGGAAGATTTTTTAGAAACGGGTGCTGATGATTTTCTTTGGATTCGCGAAGAATTTACAAAAGTGCCTCACAAAGCGGAGGAAATTATCGTCTTTGGCCATACTCCTACCATCTTTTTAAATGAAGATGGTTCAAGCAATGTTTGGGTTTCCCCTTGCCGCAAAAAAATTGGCATTGATGGTGGCGGCGATATTTATAAAGGCGGAAAAATTCATGGAGTTCGTTTACATAAACATTCTCCACAGGTTGAAGTGTATTCGGCAAATGGCGAAGAAATTGTCACAAGTCAATTTTCTTTATAGACGAGGCTTTCCAACAGGATTCACCTATTTGTGAATCCTGTTTTGAATCATATTGGGGTTCTTTTTCAAATAAAAGGAAGCAGTTGAAACGAGAAATCACAGGAATGACTTCGACAGCATTAAAGCCATACTAAGATTAATGGATATTTAATTGGAAGTGGTGAAGTGAATGAGTACAATCAATGCATTGCTCCAAATACTGTTTGTTTCCATCTTAATCTTTTTTATTAGCGGAAGGCTTATTGGCTCCAATGTAAATTTATTTCGAAGAGTACTGTCTGTTATTATCAGTGTCTCATTCACTACCTTTGTATTTTGGTATACGTATGTAAGGAAACATCCAAATTATAGTGCCGAGGGTGGCGTCGTAAGTGTTGCTACTTTATTATGGATTGGCAGCATGTTATTAATTTCCATGCTGATTTATTTATTTTTTGAGCTGTTTGATCCGATTGCGCTGGATGAAAACACAGGGCGTTATTCGGAGAAAAAAACGATCTTTCGAAAAGCCATTAATTATTGGCGTTATCAAAAACGTTTGCGGGCGGTTGTGAAAGCTGCTGTTACCAATGGCATTACAAGAACCGTTAAATATGCCAGAAGCCGCGATACAGACAAGCAGTTGGCCATTGCTTTAAGGGCAACCCTTGAAGAGAGTGGCGGTATTTTTGTTAAATTTGGACAAGTCTTATCCACACGGAAAGAATTGTTTTCACCGGTATTCATAGAGGAATTAAAAAAACTGCAGCAAAAAGTGTCTCCGATGCCCATAGAGGAAGTCCATAAGGTGTTAAAAGAAAATTTTCCTCAAGGGATAGATGAAGTGTTTTCTTTTTTTGATGAGAAACCGCTGGCTGCTGCTTCCATCGGTCAAGTGCATCGAGCAGTTTTAAAAAATACCCATGAAGAAGTGGTCGTCAAAATTTTGCGGCCGCAAGTAAAAACTATTATGAGGGAAGATTTAAATATATTATTGGATTTTGCCGATTGGATTACTGCCAAGTCCCAATGGGCGGAAAGCATGGGATTTAAAGCGTTGGCAGAAGGGTTTGCCAATTCCATGAAAGAGGAAACGGACTTTTCCATCGAAGCCCGCAATATGATTCAAATCCGGAATATATTGAAGCATAGTAAGCTGGGCGTAAAAATTCCAAAGGTATATGAAGAATATAGCAATGAGAATATTTTAGTGATGGAATATGTAAAGGGTGTCAGCATTGCGGAATTAGACAAATACGATTTTCCAATTTATATTGACAGGCATGAATTGGCAAGAAAGCTCATTGATTCCTATTTAGAACAAGCGATTGTTTCAGGAATATTTCATGCTGACCCGCACCCTGGAAATATTTCGGTAAATCCAGAAACAGGAGAACTTATCCTGCTGGATTTTGGGGCAGTTTGCCGGTTATCAGGACAGCAGATGGAGGGGCTCAAACTATTTTTCATTGGTATTCAACAGTCGGACCCTGCCATTTTATATGACGCCATTTCCTTATTAATCAAAAATAAAGATGAAATTAATCGCCAAGAATTGGAGCAAGCTATTGGCCAAATATTATTGAAAATTTCCTTTGTTAAGAAAGTGCCAACGGATGAAATTGTTTATTCCATATTTACAGTCATTAGGGAATCGGGATTGCAATTTTATTCGCCGGTCAGCCTGGCATTGCGAGTGATTGTAACATTAGATGGCACATTAAATATAATTGATCCTGACATCAATATTTTTGAAGAAGCAAAAGAATTTATGAATCAATATATGAAAGCTTCCTTCAGAAAACCGATTCAAGAGCCGGCTGAAACAATGCAGAAAGTACAGGAAGAATTGGCGCTGTTAATCCCGAACTTGCGGAAAATTCCGAGACGGTTTGACCAATTAATACGGAAAATAGAAGATGGAAAAGTCATTTTGCATCATGACATTTTTTCTGATAAATCCAACGCTAAATTTGTTACGCAGTTGTTTTCGAAATTCGTTTTATTGATGGTGGGCATTACCTTTGGATTTATTTCCACAGCCCTTCTTGCCATATCTCAATTTATCGAAACGGCCTATGCCATTTATTTAAATACCGCCGCATATCTTGGATTATTTTTATGTGCGATTTTGCTTGTTCGTTTATCGATTCAAGCCATTCGGGATATGAAGCGGAGGGATTAAAGAAAGCACTTTTCCCCTTATATAGAGGGAAAGGTGCTTTTTTGGTTAGGGATTCCAATTACACAAAGCCGGCATTTTGTTATAATGGTTGGAAGAAAGCGAGGAACGATGAAATGAAACACCAACCACATTTATTAGTCATTGACGGAATGGCTCTGTTATTCCGTTCTTTTTATGCCACAAGCGTGATGGGCCATTATCAATATTTGCCTGATGGAAGACCAACAAATGGCGTGCAAGGATTTGCTAGGCATGTATTGACCGCCCAATCCATTGTGAAGCCGAGTCATCTTGTGATTTGTTGGGATATGGGAACGCATACTTTCCGCAATGAGTTGTTTGACGGTTATAAAGCCAATCGAACTAGCCCTCCGGAAGAATTAATCCCGCAGTTTGATATGGCAAAGGAAGTAGCTGAATGGATTGGATGGAAAAACATTGGCGAGGAGGGAATGGAAGCGGATGATTGTATCGGCTTCATCGTCGAGAAATGGAAGGAAGAAGCGAACATCACCATCATTAGTGGGGATAAAGATTTATTGCAATTGTTGAATCCATCGACGAAAATTGCTTTTACGAAAAAAGGATATTCCGAGTATGATGTGTATACAATGGAACGGTTTAAAGAGGAATATGCCATCGACCCCAAACAATTTGTGGATGTTAAGGCGTTTATGGGCGATGCAAGCGACGGATATCCTGGGGTGAAAGGTATCGGACCAAAAACAGCGTTGCAGCTTATTCAAAAATACGGCTCTGTTGATGGAGTACTGCAGCATTTAGATGAATTAAAACCGAGCCAGCGAAACAAAATTACGGAGAATGTGGAAATGTTAAAATTGTCCTATCAATTAGCTTCCATTCAACGAAACGTTGCAATCAATGCTACTTTAGAAGAATTCAGTATACCGACCTACTCATCAGCCGCTTTCGATGCGTTGGCAAAGAAAGGTTTCACGTCGATTGCAAAACATGCATATTCGTTACTTTAAAAGAATAAAAAATGCTGCTTAGAAAGGAAAACTGAGCAGCATTTTTATGTTTCCTCAAATAAAGAGTTGGCAAAAGGCAGGGGTTCCTTATTTACTGTTCCTCGGCTCGATTTTTACGAAACTTAGCACCTTATAGTTTTTCCCATAAGGAACTTTTCGAATTTGGCTTTCTCGGTTGATTCCCCCATTATCATGAACGATTAGAAATAGTTCCCCATCCACAATTTCATATCCAATCAACGGAACCCAATGATATTTAAAAGTTGGATTTATTTTCCATTGAAAAGTGAAGTATTTATCAAATTTTGCTGCAACAGGCCGGCCTTCATCAATTTGCTTCAATGCTTCTTTTAGAGAGCATTTTTTTACAATATAGTCCGGCTCTAAATAGTGTTGTAAATTTTTTATAAGCCTCCAACGAAACAACCCGATTTTTGTAGTTCCTAAAAGGGTGTAAAGAGTATTAATATCCTTGGCGATGTCTTGTCCAAATAAATACTTTAATATGACGTAAATAGTCGTTGGACCACATGCGGAATTCCGATAAGACGGTTGAATTCTATCATCATATTGAGAAAAACCTTGCAGTTGAATCAATTTTTTCATAGCAACCACCCATTCCATTTTATCAAAAAAAATTGTAGAACATTGGCGTAGAATTAGTAAAAATATCCTATTTACACCAATAGGTTAAATAAGATTTAATATGGTATAATCTACTTAATTTTCAGAATATTTATTTCCTAGGAAATTTTTGTCGAAAATTTGCAATCACACATTCTTAGGGGAGGGAACGATGTGATTCAAGTGAACTATGACACCCATAGAGTTCACAAAATTAATATAGTTTTGACGATGATTTTAGTTTTTTTAATTTGCGGGCCTCATGTTATTGAAAAGGGGTTTCAAGGAAGCAAATTATATGTTTATGCAGGAGTTGTAATCTTCCTAGTATCAATACTTATGTATTTTCTGCCCATTAACAAATATGTAAAGGGTTTATTAATATCCTTAATTCCGAGTATTATAATTATTACACTCTTTTTAATGGATGGCTTTACTTTAGGGAAACATTATATCATTATTCTTTCGATTGCAATGGTTACGCTCTATTTTAAAAAAGAGTTGATTTTGGTATTAGGTGCATTTTTGGACATCGCATATCTTGGCATTTATTTCTTTTATCCTGAAAAATTGATAGGGACGAACAACAATTTTGTCGTAATCTTTTTTGTAATGAATGCCATGGTGATTTTGCTATACTTATTGACTCGATGGGGCAGACAGTTGCTTGAGGATGCTTATCAAAAAGAGTTTGAAGCAAAAGAGCTTGTGAAGAAATTAAAAGAAACTTTCTCTTCCGTCGAATCGGCTACTGATTTATTGGACGAGCATATCACAAAGTTTCGCGGAGAAATTGACAGCATTTATAAATCTAGCAAGGATATTGTTCTATCTGCGGAACAAATGGGCTCAGGAATCCAAGGGGAAGCAAATAGTGTAACGATCATCAATGATTCGATGAGCCAGTCAGTTGAAAGAATGGACGAAATAGTTACAGTCTCTGAAGAAATAATGAAAAAATCGGAAAATATGAATCAAAAAGTGCAGGAAGGTTGGAATAAAATTAATCAAGTAACCGACTACATGGATTCTGTAGGAACGACAATCAGCAACACAAAAATTACAGTTTCTGATTTACAAGAGAGCTTGGAGCAAGTAAACGCACTCTTGGGAAGCATTCGAGACATTGCTGACCAGACAAATTTATTGGCGCTGAATGCAGCCATTGAGTCAGCCCGAGCTGGCGAACATGGAAAAGGCTTTGCCATTGTTGCAGAAGAGGTAAGAAAACTGGTAGAACAAAGCGCACAAATTACAAAAAATATTCAAATCGTCACAAAAGAACTGTTCAGCAAATCGAAAGAAGCGCAGGAAAAATCATCCCAAGGAGAAACAGCAATAACAGAGGGAAGAAGACTCCTAAATGATATTGCGATCTTTTTTGATGAAATCAAAAATACTTATTCAGATATTTATGAAGCATTAATCATGTAAAAGACGGAAATTGAACGCGCTAAAGATAATTTCTTTATAATTCAAAATCAAATTGAAAACGTTTCCGCTATTTCGCAGGAAAATGCTGCAGTTACAGAAGAAATCATATCCACTTTGGAAAATGAACATGAATTAATCGCTTCCATCAATCAATCCATTATTGAAATTAATAAATTAAGTAAAAAATTGAGGGAAATGACAAAAAGCTGAGAGAAGGGGTATTGGGCGTCCAGCTCAATACTCTTTTTTTAAGAGAGAAATGATAAATCCTTCCTTTCAACCATTAAAGTTATTTTGAAAAAATAATTTCTATCCACATTTTCCGCTCAATGGTTTTGGATTTTTCATTCTTAAATTTGGCAGTTCATAGTATTGACTAATATATTTTCCTTTAAGGCGCATTTTTTGTTAGTTATAATATTACTTAGGTACAAAATATTTCCACGTTATAAATTCTCTAATCATTAGGAGGAACTTTATGAATTTCATTCAGTCAATCACAGATAAAGTATCAATAAAAAAAGGGGCATGGATTACAATTGCCGTTTGGCTGATTGTCATGGTTTTAATCAGCTTAGGGCCAAAACTGAGCAATTATAAAACAACGAATTTCCAGGCTTTGCCGGATGATGCTCCATCCATTATTGCCCAAAATAAGCTAGATGAATATTTCCCTGACGACCAAGGGACTCCAGGTATCTATGTTTTCTATAAACCTGATGGGGAAATCACAGTCGATGAAGTGGGAAAAGTTATTGAGGGCATTAAAAAAGCCAATATTGATGGAATCGAAGCAATCGTTGATGTTACTGCTTTGCCTCCACAAGCTTTAACTGCATTCATGTCAGAAGATAAAACAACGATGATTGTTCCAATGAATTTGAAAAAAGATTTAGGAAGCTCCCAGTACGCTGAAATTAACGATAAAGCGACTGAAGTGGGAACGGAAATTGCAGAAGATTTAGGTGTGGAATTCTATATTACAGGTCCAGCAGGAATTTCAGGAGATACGGTCAAACTGTTTGAATCGGCGGATTTAAAACTTTTATTTGCAACGATTCTCATTATTTTAGTTTTACTAATCGTCATTTATCGTTCACCATTGCTTGCATTGATTCCTTTGCTTGCAACAGTGGTTGTATACCAAGTGGTGAATCAAACGGTTGCACTCATCGGAGCAGCAGGACTTGAAATCAACAACCAAACAGTTTCGATTATGAGCATATTGCTGTTTGCGGCGCTAATTGACTATTCATTGTTTGTATTCTCCCGCTATCGTGAAGAGTTGAATCGTTATGAAGATAAATACGAAGCTATGAAAATTGCCATGCGTTCAACAGCAACGCCAGTGTTGTTTGCGGCAAGTACGGTGCTTGCAGCAATGATTATCTTGATTTTCGCACGTTTCCGAGAATATCAAAACTTTGCACCAATTTTTGCAACAGCAATGATTATTATTATGATTGCCGCCATTACCCTTGTTCCGGCGTTATTTGCGTTGTTCGGACGCAAAGCATTCTGGCCGAAAGTTCCTAAATTTGGCGAAACGAGCGAAGTAAAACACGGCATTTGGGGGCCTATTGCGAAGTTTGTAACTAATAAACCTGTCATTGTTGGCGCAACAGTCATTTTGTTCTTAGTCATTACGGCATTGAACGTATTCAACATCAAATATGAATTTAACATGGTGAAAAATTTCCCTGAAGACTTGCCTTCCCGCGTCGGATTTGAAATCGTTGAAGAAAAGTTCAATAAAGGGGACTTAGCGCAAACAACGGTGCTTGTAACAGGAAAAGATTTAACGCTAGAAGAAGTTCAAGAGATTGCACAAGATTTTTCGGAAAATGAAAATATCGGTTCTGCCAGACCATCAGGTGTGACAGATGACGGAAAATATGGCAAAATTACTATTTCCTTAAACGAAGACCCATACAGTGTAGAAGCCATTGATTTCATTGAAAAGTTCCGGGATGAAAACAATTCATACCAATTATCCAATGGCAAAGAAGTCAAACTTGAATTTGCTGGTACAACGGCAAAATTAGTGGATGAAGAAGATGTCAATAACCGCGATATTAAAGTCATCTTTATTTTAGAAACACTATTGATTCTTGCGTTATTGCTGTTCTTGACACGTTCTCTTAAAATGCCGATTTATATGATGGCAACCATTTTAATTTCCTATGCTTCTGCATTAGGATTAGGATTGTTCTTGCTTGATGTGTTATTCGGTTATGATGCCGTATCAACACGTGCGCCGGTATATGCCTTTATCTTCCTTGTAGCATTAGGAATTGACTACAATATCATCATGGTCAGCCGCTTCTTGGAAGAACGGAAGTATGAACCGGTGAAAAATGCCTTGGAAATTGCCGTTCGCAATACAGGCGGTGTAATCTCATCTGCCGGTGTGATCTTGGCCGCAACCTTTGCCGCATTAACGACAATGCCGGTCATTGACTTGTTTGTGTTCGGATTTATCGTGGCGGTCGGAATTATTATCGATACATTTCTAGTGCGGGGCATGTTATTGCCGACGCTCATCTTATTTTTTGAAAAAGATAAAAAGAAAGCGTAAAACAATTGCGACTAGAAAAAACATCATTTTGGGGGTCACTACCAGAATGATGTTTTTTTATTACATAATCAATTTTTATCTCAACTCATTACCTTCTGTCGGAAAACTGTTGATTGTACGGAAGAACTGTATTTGAAATGATTCCGGTTATGACAATGGTAAAAAAATCTAATCCAATCGGGAAAAATTTTCTTAACATTCTATCTTTTTCTCTATATCCATATATTTTGCTCCATTTATAATATATTTAAGAACTGAAATTGAGAGGGATGCAATATGTTTAGTCGTTTAAAATACCCGATTATTCAAGCTCCAATGGCTGGGGGAATTTCAACCGTTGATTTGGCAATTACCGTTTCGCAGAATGGGGGGCTTGGTTTTCTTGCGGCCGGATATAAAACACCTGAAGCGATCGAACAGGAGATTGTAAAATGCAAAGAAGCTGCTCTACCTTTTGGAGTAAATATTTTTGTACCGCAGCATGATGCCATTGATGAATCTGTCTTTTTATATAAAGAGCGTCTGGAAGAAGATTTTCAAATTCCTTTAAGCATACCAGAGCAGCATGATGATTTTTGGAATGAAAAACTTGAACTAGTGATGGCCTATCAAGTTCCTTATGTGAGCTTTACATTCGGCTGCCCTTCGAAAGAAATCATTGAAAAAATCAAGAAGAATGGCAGTTATGTAATTGTGACAGTGACGAATTTAGAAGAGGCAAAAAAAGCTTTGGAGCATGGAGCGGACGCCATTTGTTTGCAAGGAGCAGAAGCGGGGGGACACCGAGCAACTTTTCAAAATATGGATGAGAATTCTAATGTGCCACTTTTAGAATTAATTCCAACCATTCGAAAAAAAATTCCTGTTCCGCTGATTGCTGCTGGCGGTATCATGAACGGTAAAGATATCTACCTTGCATTAAAATCTGGAGCGGATGCAGTGCAACTTGGGACGGCTTTCCTTTGTACAGAAGAAAGCGGTGCTAATCCGGTCTATAAACAGGCACTAAAGTCAGGAGAATTTGAAGAAACCGCTCTCACAAGAACATTTTCAGGGCGGCTTGCTCGGGGATTGAAAAATGAATTTATGATGAAGTATGAAAGCATCGCCCCAGCTAGTTATCCGGCTGTCAATACATTAACGCAACCGATTCGCGCAAAAGCTTTGAAAGAAAATAATCCGCAAGCTATGTCTCTTTGGGCAAGTACACGCTTTCAAGAAATTCAGCAAGGTACAGCAAAAGAAGTGTTTGACAGACTCATCCAAGAGTTGGAACGTTGTGATTCCTAAAGTTTTCTAACATAGTAGAAACTGTTTGCCGCATATAATATTAAAAATTTTGCTATTTTAGGAGGACTTCATGGAGAAAGTTTTGCCATTTGGTTGGAAAATTCTTTGGGCCATTGGTCTTATCATTCTATCGATCATCAGCTTTGATTGGAAGCAGCAAATTGAAGAGGGAATCAACTATCGGTTAGAAGGATATTTTTGGTACATTTTTTTCATTCGTTTTCTATTAGGGATTTATTTGTCATTTATCTGCATTAAAAAATGGAAAATTCATTTCAACTATCCAATGCTGCTCGGCGCATTTCTTCCGTGCCTAATTATATCGCTCATACTGCCCGTATCATCCACAACAATGGGTACGGTGCCCTTTGGAAATTGGATTGCTAAAGTCCACTCTACAGGCTTAACGGAAATTGCCGCGGGGTTCACATTAATGCTTGGGATATTTCATGGAACAAAAGAAGAAAACAAATGGTTATAAAATGAAGGACATAACTTTTAGAGAAAAAGTTATGTCCAAAATTTTGCTTATTAAATGTTTTGAGCATCTAAAAATTGCGTTACATCTTCCGGAGTTTTGGCGTTGGCACTATGTAAATGCGCAAGTTTTTCCCCGTTTTTGTAAATTAATAAGCTTGGAATTCCGAGCACTTGATATTTTTCAGCAAGTTCAGGAAAGTTATCCCGGTTGATTTCATACCATTCATATTGGTTATATTTTTCGATGATTGGATCGATGAACATATTCATGCGTGTGCAATCAGGGCACCATGTCGCATAAAATTTGACGATAACAGGTTGATCTTTGCTAATAATTTCATTAAATTGTTCAACAGACGTAATTTCTTTCACTTTTTTCGCCTCCTTATCTAGTAGTTTACACATTTTGGCGAAACTCGGAAAGAAATTTGCGTTGAGTGAAGGCGTCAAACTATTAAAATATCAATAAATTTTTCGAAAATTAAAATAAAAGGATTGCGAAATTTTGAAAAATCATCTACACTAAAAACAGGAATAGCTGCTTTATGTATTTTTTTTGAAGATGAAATGAATAGTCATTCATTTTAATGAAAAAGAAACATCATTTTTTCATTGCTGAATAAACTAATATAGAGTAAAGGGGTATAGGAGTATAAAATGAATGATTGTTCATTCAAAAATAGAAAAGGGGGAATTGGTTGTGACGTACAAGATTGAAAAAGTAGCAGTTATTGGATCAGGGGTAATGGGATCCGGCATTGCAGCCCATTTAGTGAATATCGGCATACCAACATATATGTTAGATATCGTTCCAAAAGAACTGACAAAAGAGGAAGAAGAAAAAGGTTTAACCCTTGAACATCCAGCGGTGAGAAACCGTATCGTCAACAGTGCAGTTCAAAAATTGTTGAAACAAAAACCGGCTCCGCTTACATCTCCAAAAAATTTGGCGCTTTTAACAGTTGGAAACTTGGAAGATGACTTAGACAAGCTTAAAGAAGTGGATTGGATTATTGAAGTTGTTGTTGAAAATCTTGAAGTGAAACGTAACTTGTTTGAAAAAATTGAGAAAGTCAGAAAGCCTGGCACAATTGTCAGCTCCAACACTTCAGGAATCAGTGTTAACAAAATGGTAGAAGGACGTTCTGAAGAATTTAAACAACATTTCCTAGGAACGCACTTCTTTAACCCGCCGCGCTATTTGAAATTGCTTGAAATCATTCCTGCGGAGGATACATCGCCAGAAGTGTTGTCCTTTATGAAAACCTTTGCAGAAGATGTGCTTGGCAAAGGTGTAGTAGTCGGCAAAGATACACCAAACTTCGTAGCAAACCGCATCGGAACATATGGATTGCAAATTACGCTTCATGAAATGTTAAAACGCGGCTATTCTGTCGGCGAAGTGGACTCTGTTACTGGTCCGCTAATCGGAAGACCAAAATCCGCTACATTCCGCACGTTAGATGTAGTAGGATTGGATACGTACATTCATGTGGCCAAAACAGTGTATGACCAAACAACAGGCGAGGAGCAAAAAATATTCGAAGTGCCAGAAGTTGTCCATCAATTAGTGAAGCAAGGCGCCCTTGGAGCAAAATCCGGTCAAGGCTTCTATGTGAAAAAAGGAAAAGACATCTATGAAATTGATCCAAATACGATGGAATATGTGCCTCAAAAGAAATTAAAGGCTCCTTCTATAGAACTTGCAAAACAAGCAAAAGGATTGGATAACCGTTTAAAAACTTTAGTATATGCAAATGACCGCGCAGGAGAGCTATTATGGAACATCTTTGCTCCAACATTGATTTACTCTGCTGAACTCAACGGCGTTATCGCAGACAACCTAGTGGAAATTGATAATGCCATGAAATGGGGATTCGGTTGGAGTCAAGGTCCTTTTGAAATGTGGGATGCAATCGGCGTAGAGAAATCTGTAAAACGAATGGAAGAAGAAGGACGTGCAATTCCTGCATTCGTGAAGAAATTATTAGAAAAAGGCTATGACTCTTTCTACAAAGAAATTGATGGCCAGTTGGCATTCTTTAATGGAGAAGAATATGAAGTAATTCCTGTTAATGAAAAGGCTATCGATTTAAAACGCTATAAGAAAAAACATGGCGTTCTTAAATCTAACTCTGGCGCGAGCTTAATTGATATCGGCGACGGCATTTTGCTTCTTGAGTTCCATTCAAAATCCAATGCCATTGGACTTGATATCATTCAAATGCTCAACTATGCCATCGATTTAGTTGAAGCTGACTACAAAGGGCTTGTCATCGGCAACCAAGGCAAAAACTTCTGCGTTGGGGCTAACCTTGGCATGATTTTAATGGAAGCACAAGATGACAACATTTTTGAACTTGATTATGTTGTAAGAGCATTCCAAAAAACGATGCGCCGCATTAAATATTCGAAAAAACCGGTTGTTGCAGCACCTTTTGGCATGACGCTTGGCGGAGGAGCGGAAGTGTGCTTGCCTGCAGCCCGCATCCAAGCTTCCATGGAAACATATATGGGACTTGTAGAAGTAGGGGTTGGACTCATTCCAGGCGGCGGCGGAAATCTAGCACTCTATGAAAAAACTTTAGAAAATCTTCCAAATGGAGTGGACATTGATTTGCAAGCGGTTGCCAATAAAGTGTTTGAAACAATTGCAATGGCGAAAGTTTCTACTTCCGCTGAAGAAGCCCGTGAAAATAACTTCTTAGGCAAACAGGATGGCATTTCTGTAAATCCTGACCACTTGATTTACGATGCAAAACAAGTAGCGCTTCAATTATATGAATCTGGCTATAAACCACCTGTGAAGAAGAAAATCAAAGTGGTAGGAGCTCCTGGCTATGCAACGCTTTTACTCGCTGCTCAAAATATGTACACAGGCGGCTACATTTCCGAACATGATTTAAAAATTGCGAAAAAACTTGCTTATGTTATCGCAGGAGGCCTTGTGCCATATGGAACAGAAGTGCCTGAAGAATATCTGTTAAATCTGGAGCGCCAAGCATTCTTAGAGCTTGTAGCTGATCAAAAGTCACAACAACGCATGCAACATATGCTTGTAACTGGAAAACCGTTGCGCAATTAATATAGACGAACAAAGGGGGAGTTCATATGCGCGAAGCAGTAATCGTATCAGGGGCAAGAACGCCAATCGGCAAGGCGAAAAAAGGATCCCTTGCCCAAATGAGACCTGATGATTTTGGTGCAATCGTGGTAAAAGAAGCAATTAAACGTTCAGGATATGAAGGAGAAATTGATGATTTAATTTTAGGTTGTGCGATGCCTGAAGCTGAGCAAGGAATGAACGTGGCAAGAAATATCGGGGCATTGGCAGGACTTCCAGATACAACGCCAGCTATCACCATCAACCGTTTCTGTTCTTCTGGTCTACAATCCATTGCTTATGCAGCTGAGCGAATTATGCTTGGCCATTCAAAGGCGATTGTAGCCGGTGGAGTAGAGTCTATGAGTATGGTGCCAATGATGGGGAATGTGATTCGTCCAAATCCTAAACTAGCGGAAGAGGCGCCGCAATATTACATGAGCATGGGGCATACGGCTGAAGAAGTGGCAAAACGCTATGGGGTAAGCCGCGAAGATCAAGATGAGTTTGCGGTTCGTTCCCACGAATTAGCATATAAGGCGATTCAAGAAGGAAAATTCAATGATGAGATTGTTCCAATTGAAGTCGTACAGCATTATGTAGATGAAAATAATACATTGAAAGAAAAACGCTTTACATTCTCCGTAGACGAAGGGGTACGTCCAGGAACGACGAAGGAAGTATTGGCGAAATTGCGCCCAGCCTTTAGCATAAATGGTACAGTGACAGCTGGAAACGCATCCCAAACTTCCGACGGTGCTGCAGCTGTTCTTGTAATGGACCGGGAAGAAGCTGAAAAACAAGGATTAAAACCAATGGCAAAATTCTTAAGCTTTGCTGTTGGGGGCGTTCCACCTGAAGTGATGGGTATCGGACCAATTGAAGCCGTGCCAAAAGCGTTGAAATTGGCAGGTTTAAAACAAGAAGACATCGATTTATGGGAGCTTAATGAAGCCTTTGCTTCCCAATCCATTCAAGTCGTTCGCCATCTCGGCTTGGATTTGGATAAAGTAAATGTTAACGGCGGCGCAATTGCATTAGGGCATCCTCTTGGTGCAACAGGAGCCATCTTAACATTGAAACTAATTCATGAATTAAGAAGACAAGGCAAAAAATACGGCGTTGTGACAATGTGTATCGGCGGCGGTATGGGAGCTGCTGGCGTATTTGAAGTTTTATATTAATTCGTTTGCTAGATGAAAAATGTGATAGGGAGGAATTGACATGGTTCAAACAACTGATTTTGTAAAAGGTGGAAGCTTCTTAATTGAAGACGTGGATTTAGAAAAAGTGTTTACGCCGGAAGATTTTACAGATGAACATATCATGATTGCCAAAACAACAGAAGAGTACGTTGAAAATGAAGTATTGCCGGTATTTGATAAATTGGAAAACCATGAATTTGAATATTCTGTTGAATTAATGAAAAAAGCAGGAGAGCTTGGATTGCTTTCTGCAGACATTCCTGAAGAATACGGCGGTTTAGGCCTTGATAAAATTACTTCTGCCCTCATCGGAGAAAAAATGTCCCGTGCTGGCGGCTTCAGCTTAACACACGGTGCCCACGTTGGAATCGGTTCATTGCCAATCGTTCTTTTCGGCAATGAAGAACAAAAGCAAAAATATTTGCCAAAGCTTGCAACTGGCGAATGGATTGCTGCTTATGCGTTGACTGAGCCAGGTTCCGGTTCCGATGCGTTAGGTGCCAAAACAACTGCAAAACTTAATGAAGCAGGAACTCACTATATTTTAAACGGCGAAAAACAATGGATTACAAACTCCGGTTTTGCCAATGTATTCGTTGTCTATGCGAAAGTGGATGGCGAACATTTTACAGCTTTCATTGTTGAGCGTTCTTTCCCAGGCGTTTCTGTTGGACCAGAAGAAAAGAAAATGGGAATTAAATCTTCATCTACTCGCACATTGATTTTAGAAGATGTGCCAGTTCCAGTGGAAAACGTGTTAGGCGAAGTTGGACGTGGACACGTTGTAGCATTTAACATTTTAAATATCGGCCGCTATAAATTAGGTATTGGTACAGTTGGCGCTTCCAAAAGAGCGTTGGAGCTTGCCATCCAATATACAAATCAACGCAAGCAGTTCAATACACCTATTTCAAGCTTCAACTTGACAAAAGAAAAACTTGCGACAATGGCATCTCAGCTTTATGCTTCTGAATCGCTCAACTATCGCACAGTTGGCTTATTTGAAGACCGTTTCAGCAAATTATCTGCTGATGAAGTAAAAGATGGTAAGGCAGTAGCAAAAGCTGTTGCAGAATATGCAATCGAATGCTCCATCGCAAAAGTGTTTAGTTCTGAAACATTGGATTACATTGCGGATGAAGCTGTTCAACTTCATGGCGGTTATGGCTTCATGTCCGAATATGAAGTGGAACGCATTTACCGCGACTCTCGTATCAACCGCATTTTCGAAGGTACAAATGAAATCAACCGCTTGATTGTACCAGGCACATTCATGAAAAAAGCATTAAAAGGAGAACTTCCTTTATTGCAAGTTGCACAAAACTTACAAGAAGAGCTGCTTATGTTGATGCCTGAAGAAGTGGGCGATGAACCGCTAGCACAAGAAAGATACCTTGTGAAAAATGCGAAGAAAATCGGTATCCTTGCTGCAGGGGTAGCTGCACAACGCTTCGGTACAAAACTTGAGCAAGAACAAGAAGTGTTGGTGAACATTGCAAACATCGCAAACTTTGTATATGCAATGGAATCAACAGTATTGCGTACAGCAAAAGCTATTGAAAGAGATGGCGTTGAAAAAGCAAAACAAAAATTATTGTATACGCAAATCTTCTGCCAAGAAGCTTTTGCAGAAATTGAAAAAGAAGCAAAAGAAATCATCATCGCTTCTGTGGATGGAGACAATGCACGCATTACGCTTTCTGCATTGCGTAAATTAACTCGCCACAACCCATATAACCTAATCTTGAAAAAACGCGAAGCTGCTGATCGCCTCATCGCAGCAGAAAAATATATTGTTTAATCAATCAAAAAATGTCCGAAAGCCAATCAGCGCTTTCGGACAATTTTTGATCTTTATTGATTTTCAAAATAGAAATATAGCCCAAGAAGAATTAATAATGCAACAATAATTGCAATAGTCACTTTAATTGGGGATACAGGGTATTTTCCTCCAACTTTCCCTGTTTGGCCATTAACCATAAATTGATAGACTTTATCCCCGTAGCGGAAAGTCGATAGCCAAAGGGGAAGCATAAGGTATTTATATGTAATATCCGAGTAAGCCGTTGAAAATTTTAAATTCATGACGACATCTGCCCGGTGTTTCCATAATATATGGTAGGTAATTTGAGATTCAAGATGGTCGTGAATCTCTTCTTTTGCCAATTGCCAGCCTTCATCAAGGCCAATGCTGTAGCGTTCAGCGACAAATCCTTGTAAGAATTCGCTTTGATAGGCTCGAGCTTCTTTCAAGTTGAAAGGTTCAACTTTACTTAAGATGTTTGTGTCATAACGTTTGGAAGCCAGGACGAGATGGTCGTCGATAAATTCTTGATAAAATCCTGTGCAAGAAAACCAGTCTGTGACGGTTTGAGGTTTTCCTTCTTTATCATAAACGGTTCTTCGTCTTCCGTAAGTGGCCGAATATTGGGAAGCGGTTTTTGTATCGAAGGTCCAGTAAGGCAAGTAAACCCCTGTAAAGGCTTCTGCTTTTGCGGATTTTCTTGCTTCATTTGGCGCAAACCATTGGCCTTTAATCCACTTTCGGAAATTTTCATTAGCCTGCTCTTTCGTAATTTGAAAAGGAATAATTCCATTCGGGGCAACGGTATTTTCAGGGGCGATTTCCATGACATGATTGGAACCGCAATAAGGGCAGACATTTGCCACTTCCAATGCATCATACACTAGCTCTGCTGCACAGGCGTCGCAAATGACGAACTTTTTCTCTTCTCCCCAACGGAAGCTGCTTCTTGCTTCTGCTTCATGGAAATCCAATTCCTGTACTTCTTGGCCCATTTCTAGTTCTGGCTCTGGAATGTGTTCTTCATGATGGCAATAGGGGCAGACTAAGTTGCCAGAGGCTGGGTCAAACTTAATGGAAGCCCCGCAGGATGGACATTTTGCATCATACTCATCCACTTCGATAAGCGGTTTTTCTTCGTTCGTCATGCCAGTCCTCCTCATTTCCGATCATTTTCATCGATAATATCTCCGCATTCAGGACAGAACTTTGGTGTAAAGGATGGGTCATCCGGCTGCCAACCGCATTTATCACACGTGATTTTAAAGTTTGCAGGCTTTGGTGCGCCGCATTCATAACAGAACTTTCCTTTATTTTCTGTACCGCATTGACAAATCCAAGTATTGGAAGAAGGTCGTTTGTTTCCGCATTCTGTACAGAAGTTGCCTTGATTTAGAGCGCCGCAACTACATTGCCAAGAATCTTTTGGTGCTTGGGGTTGTTGTTTGGCGCCCATTTCCAATAAATCTTTTGCGTTGACTCCGCCTGCTTGTTGGGCCATTTGCATGCCGGCAAATCCGACGAAAGCTCCACCCTCATTTTCCGCCGCTTTTCTCATCGCTTCACTTTGGGCATCAATCATCGTCGCACCAGCCATGGATGGATTGCGGAACACGGCGCTTCTTTGCAGTTGTTTGATCATGTTTTCATCTTCTTCCGAAGCATTGACCGCATTGATGCCGAATGAAACGATTTCGATGCCCCTTTGCTTTCTCCATTTATCCGATAACACTTCATTCAGTGCTTGGGCGATCTCCATCGTGTGTTGGGGAAGTTCGCTGTAGCGTACGCCCATCGCCGAAATTTTTGCAAAGGCCGGTTGCAATGCCGTCAACAATTCCGACCGCAGCTGGCCATCGATTTCAGCCCGTTTATATTCTTCTTGCACATTTCCGGAAACGTTCGTATAAAAAAGAATCGGGTCCACAATTTTATAGGAATATTCTCCATGGCAGCGAATGGAAATATCGATATCCAGCCCGATATTTCGGTCGATGATACGGAATGGAATTGGTGTAGGAGTTCCGTATTTATTTCCAGGGATTTCTTTCATATTAAAGAAATAAATCCGCTGATCTTTTCCAGGTTCGCCTCCAAAGCTAAAACGCTTTCCAAAGGATTCGAAGCTGGCCTTCACAGATTCATTTAAGTCTCCGTAGAAGATACTTGGTTCTGTGGAAAAATCGTAGACATATTCTCCTGGTTCAGAACAAAACTCTACAATTTTCCCTTGATCCACGATAATCATGCTTTGCCCTTCATTGATGGCAATGATGGAACCGTTGCTGATGATATTGTCGCTTGCTTTTCGGTTAAAGCCTCTTTTGCCGCCTCGTTTTTTTCCTTTTGCAATTAACACATCTTGGGGAATAGCGTCGCAATAAAAATACTCTCTCCATTGGTCGGCAAGCACCCCGGCTAATGCACCAACGCCTGCTCTCAATAAGCCCATGCCGTTTCCTCCAATCGTTGAATGTTCATATAATTCATTCTACTTCGAATGGCAAAGGAATGCATTAAAATTCACGAAAATTCTGCTTGAACACATGATTCGAATCATGCATGATAAAAATAAGAGTTGATAGAAAAATCATGAAAAATAAGGAGATAAAGAAATGACGCTGAAATTTATACATTATCCACGATGCACCACTTGCAAAAAAGCGCAAAAATGGTTGGATGAAAACGGAATAAAATATGAAGCTATTCATATTGTAGAACAAACTCCTACAAAAGAAGAATTAAAATCTTATTGGGAGAAAAGCGGACTTCCGCTGAAAAAATTTTTTAATACATCCGGTCAAAAGTATAGATCCCTTGGCTTAAAGGATAAACTAGATGCGATGTCTGAGGAAGAGCAGTTGGAATTGCTTGCTTCAGATGGAATGTTAATCAAACGTCCCATTGTAACAGATGGGGAAAAGGTGACTCTTGGATTTAAAGAGGAAGAGTTTGAAAAGGTTTGGAAGTGACTTGTTTTCGCTAGAGAAATATGTCAAACTGTTAAAAAGATTACATATTTTATGGAGGTTAAAGTATGTCAGTACCAAAGGACTTGCGTTATACTTCAGAACATGAATGGGTAAAAGTAGAAGATGGAAAAGTACGTGTAGGAATCACAGATTATGCACAATCTGAACTTGGCGATATTGTGTTCGTGGAACTTCCTCAAGTAGGCGATGAAATTCGAGTGGGCGAGCCATTCGGTAGCGTGGAATCCGTTAAAACGGTTTCGGAATTATATGCGCCGATTTCAGGGAAAGTGGTAGAAGTGAATGCAGAGTTGGAAGACAGCCCTGAACTTGTCAATGAATCGCCATATGAAAAAGCTTGGATGATTGTGGTGGAGCCGGAAGATGTTTCTCAAATTGAACAATTGTTGACAGCTGAAAAATATGAGGAATTGATTTCCGAATAAGGTAGAGTAAACGCCAGTGCAAGAACTGGCGTTTTTTTAAAAACTTAATATAATAAATAAACAGCCTTTTTATTATCGTGCATGGGGTGAGCAATATGCCGTATGAAAAATGTATTATTGTAGAAGGTCGTTCAGATATGCTGAAATTGGTCCCCATCTTAGCGGAAGAGGTGAAGATTGTTTATACGAATGGAACGATTAGCGAAGATGCCCTGTTAGAGCTCCTTGAACCATATGAAGAATGTGAGCTTTATACTTTTTTTGATGCCGATCAATCGGGTGAAAAACTGAGGAAACTCATGAAACGGATTTACTCGGAAGCTATTCATTTAAATGTTCCAAGGACATATATGGAAGTGGCGAATGCACCCCGAAAAGTGCTGGCCCAATTACTGAGAGATGCTAATTTTTCAGTTCATAAAGAATATTTAATATAGGAAATGATGGAAATGGAAGAATGGACAATTGAAACGTGGAAAGAAAAAGCAGAAACACATGAACTAACAGCTTTTTATTTATATACACCATTTTGCGGGACGTGTATGGTTGCTTCTAAAATGATGGAAGTGGTTGAAGCATTGCTTCCTCAAATTCCAATGGGAAAAGCAAATCTTAATTATTTGGAAGAATTCGCTTTTGAGCAGCAAATTGAAAGTGTTCCTTGTTTGATTATTACAAAAAATGGAAAAGTTTACGAAAAAGTCTATGCCTTTAAATCCGTACAAAACTTATATGAAAAGTTGACTTTATAGTTGACATCTAATAGATTCCATGATACATTGATTTCATAATTAAATAGTTAACTCTTATTAAGAGTGGTGGAGGGAAGTGCCCTATGAAACCCGGCAACCATCATAGTTAATATGATAAGGTGCCAAATCACGCAAAGTATTGATTACTTTGAAAGATAAGAGGAAGTTTTACGTATCTTCTTGGGTAGTTCAACTTCCCTTCTACTTATCAAAGTAGGAGGTTTTTTTATTGAAATTTCGTTTTTTACATTTCCTGCTATAGAAATAGGATCAAAAAAATTGTAAAATTCACAAACGTAATACAATTACATCAATGCGGTTTTGCAAAAAGGAGTACATATATGATTGAAGTAAAAGATGTCACAAAAATATTCAAAACGAAAAGTGGACAATTAACCGCAGTTGATCATGTCAGTTTATCCGTTCAAAAAGGTGAAATTTTCGGAATCATCGGATATAGCGGTGCCGGAAAAAGTACGCTCATTCGCCTTTTGAATGGACTAGAAAAACCAACAAGCGGTTCAGTCATTGTCAATGGTCAAGAGATTTCTTCTATTAAAGGAAAAGAATTACGAAAAGCGCGGCAAAAAATCAGTATGATTTTCCAACACTTTAATTTGTTGTGGTCGAGAACGGTTGCTGAAAATATTGCTTTCCCATTAGAGATTGCGGGCGTGCCAAAAGCGGAAAGAGAAAAAAGAGTGCAAGAGTTGATTGAGCTTGTTGGCTTGAAAGGACGAGGAGATGCTTATCCATCCCAGCTTTCCGGCGGCCAGAAACAGCGTGTAGGGATTGCGAGAGCATTAGCCAATAATCCTGAAGTATTGCTATGCGATGAAGCCACAAGTGCATTGGACCCGGAAACAACGGATTCCATTTTAAGTTTGTTAAAAGACATTAATGAGCGTCTTGGTTTGACGATTGTGCTCATTACCCATGAAATGCACGTGATTCGCAAAATTTGCCATCGGGTAGCAGTAATGCAAGCAGGACGCATTGTGGAACAAGGAACAGTTCTTGAAGTGTTCCGAAATCCTCAAGCGGACATTACGAAAAACTTTGTAATGCAAGTTTCCGATTTTAAAGAATCTAAAGAAGCGATTGAACACATTTTGAAAAACTATCCGACGGGCAAATTAGTAAAATTGACTTTCGTAGGAAATACATCGGAACAGCCAGTTATTTCTTATTTGATAAAAGAATTCCAAATTGAAGTGAATATCGTCCACGGAAATATTTCTCAAACAGCGAACGGCCCTTATGGTACATTGATTGTTCAGCTTGTGGGAGAACAGGAAAAAGTGCAAAGGGCATTAGATACATTGCAAACGATGGACATTCAAACGGAGGTGATTGCAAATGATTGAGACATTATTTCCTAATGTACAGTGGGATACCATGTGGCAAGCAACCTACGACACCCTATACATGACCATTGTCTCTACAGCTGTCACTTTCGTTCTTGGATTATTGATTGGAATTTTGCTGTTTTTGACAAGCCCACATCAATTATGGGCAAATAAGGTGGTTCATTTCTTGACGGGATCTCTTGTCAACATTTTCCGTTCGATTCCGTTTATTATTTTAATTATTTTATTAATTCCATTTACAAAATTTTTGCTTGGAACCATTCGTGGGGTGAATGCCGCTTTGCCGGCGTTGATTATCGGTTCGGCTCCATTCTATGCTCGCCTCGTATTAATCGCCTTCAGAGAAGTGGATAAAGGCGTAATTGAAGCAGCAAGATCCATGGGTGCGAATACCTTTACAATCATTTGGAAAGTATTAATTCCAGAATCTAAACCTGCGCTAATTTCCGGTATTACGGTTACAGCTGTTGCCCTTGTCGGCTATACAGCGATGGCTGGTATCATTGGCGCCGGCGGTTTAGGGAACTTGGCCTTTTTGGAAGGTTTCCAACGAAGCCGGGAAGACGTCACACTGATGGCGACGATTTTAATTTTAGTCATCGTCTTTATCATTCAATGGATTGGCGATACGATTACCGCCAAAACGGACAAGCGTTAGTAGGGTGATTTGGCGAAAGCCGTTCACATAAAAAATAATGAAGGAGAAGGAGTTAGAGGTATGAAGAAATTATTGTCATTTTTACTGCTATCAGTACTTGTACTTGCTCTAGCAGCATGCGGCTCAAAAGAAGATTCCAATTCGTCCTCTGATGAAGGTGCAACTAAAGAGGACCAAAAAGAAAAAGTTACTTTAAAAGTAGGTGCTTCCCATACACCTCATGCAGTTATCCTTGAAAAAGCAAAACCGATTTTAGCTAAAGAAGGCATTGATTTAGAAATTGAAGAATATCAAGACTATGTATTACCTAACGAAGATTTAAACAATGGCGACCTTGATGCAAACTACTTCCAACACATTCCATTCCTTGAACAAAAAGTGGAAGAAGAAGGCTATGATATTGTAAATGCTGGTGGAATCCACATCGAACCAATCGGTATCTACTCTAAAAAATATAAATCTTTAGATGAACTACCTGATGGTGCAACAATTTTAATTTCTAATTCCATTCCAGACCATGGCCGCATTTTATCTTTGCTTGAAACACAAGGTTTAATCAAATTAAAAGACGGCATTGATAAAACAAAAGCTACTTTAGATGATATTGTAGAAAATCCGAAAAACTTAAAAATTGAAGCAACTGACGCTCCTGAAATGATGGTTACTTACTATGAAAATGAAGAAGGAGATGCAGTTGTCATCAACTCCAACTTCGCCATCGATGCAGGCATCAACCCAGTGAAAGATTCTATTGCTATTGAAGGTTCAGAATCTCCATATGTAAACGTAATTGCTGTACGTTCTGGCGATGAAAACCGCGAAGAAATCAAAAAATTAGTAGAAGTATTGCGCTCTAAAGAAATTCAAGATTTCATTCTTGAAGAATGGGGCGGCTCTGTAGTTCCAGTAAGCGAATAATAGAAAAACCTCCTAATCGAATTTCGGTTAGGAGGTTTTTTTCAGCATTATTGAAATTGATTTAAGCGAGAGAAGAATGAATTGACGAATTTAATAAATACTTGTTCAGAAGGAGCCAATTCTCGATTGGAAGGGTAAATGATTCCAACATTCCGAGTAATATTTGGATCATCAATTTTCATTTTGATTGTAAGCCGAGGGGTTGAATCATAGAAGGAACTTTCTGGCAGTAATGTGACACCAATACCTGCTGCCACCATCCCTTTTAAAGCATCCATATCTTCCCCTTCTGAAGTAACTTTTGGAAGAAAGCCAGCAGATTTGCATGCATCCACAACAACTTTATGTAGAATGTAGCCTTCTGGGAAAAGAACAAAGTTGTCATTCCGAAGTTCGTCTAAATGAATTTTATCTCGTTTTGCCAGACGATGATTGGCCGGAAGCAGTGCACAAATATTTTCATTAAATAAAATCATGGAATTGATGCTTTCATCTTTTCGGGGCACTGGCCCTAAAAAGGCAAGGTTTAATTCTCGATTTTTCACTGCTTCGATTAAATATCGGTAAGAACCCTGACGCAAATGAAAAGAAACATCAGGATATTCTTTTTTAAAGGCAGAAATGACCGTTGGAAGAACATAGCTTGCTAAACTGGTAGGGAATCCGATTTTGATGGACCCTCTTTGCGGATCTAAATATTCTTCCACTTGTTTTACTGCATAGTCGATGGCATTAAGCGCGGTGATCGCATGCTCTAAAAAAATCTTGCCTATTGGCGTTAATTTGACATTTCGTCCTACTCGCTCAAAAAGCGCAGTACCGAGTTCTTCTTCTAAATTAGCTATTTGACGGCTGACCGCAGATTGGGCTACATGAAGGTGTTCGGCTGCATCGGAAATATGCTCCCGTTCTGCCACTTCAACGAAATAGCGCAATTGACGTAATTCCAGAATACTCCCTCCTAATCATCTAAAAAAACGATGAGTCAGTATATGATATATATGTAATTTTTATATTAAAAGAAAATTATATAAATGTAAACGATTGAAAGTTTCGATGATTTTGGAAATTTCAGTTACAAAATGCATGGGGAGGATAAAACTCGATTTAATATCATGATTTTCTTAAATAACAATTATTCAAAAGTTGAATATCTTTTCCACCAATGAAGAAAGGTATAGAACTAACTGTTTTCTTAATATTCACTCATTAATAATCATTCTCATTTAGTTGTCGTTTATTGAAAATGAACATGCCTTCTTTTTACAAAAAAGTTAATTAGAAAAACTAAAATGAGATTTGGAAATCCTAATATTGGTGAGGATTTTGCTGATTTGTGGGAAATAAAGTTTAAAACTTTTGCATGCTACCTTGATTTAGGTTAAGATTAGAATGATAATAAATTAGTAATGGTATTACCAACCATAACAAAGATGGAGGTATATAGATGTCAACTTTAGTTATTAAAGATCTTCATGTAGCAATTGAAGGAAAAGAAATATTAAAAGGTGTAAACCTAACAATTAATACAAATGAAGTACACGCAATCATGGGGCCAAACGGAACAGGGAAATCTACGTTGGCTTCTGCGATTATGGGTCATCCGAAATATGAAGTAACTCAAGGAACAATTGAAATAGATGGTGAAAATGTTTTAGAAATGGAAGTGGATGAGCGCGCAAAAGCTGGACTTTTCCTTGCGATGCAATATCCATCTGAAATTTCAGGTGTAACAAACGCTGACTTCATCCGTTCAGCGATTAATGCCCGCCGCGGAGAAGGCAATGAAATTTCCATTATGAAATTTATCCGCGAATTGGATAAAACAATGGAATTCCTTGAAATGGATCCTGAAATGGCTCAACGTTATTTAAATGAAGGTTTCTCCGGTGGGGAAAAGAAACGTAATGAAATTCTTCAAATGATGATGCTAAAACCAAAATTTGCGATTTTGGACGAAATTGACTCAGGTCTTGATATTGACGCATTGAAAGTTGTATCAAAAGGCGTGAATGAAATGCGCGGCGAAGATTTCGGCTGCTTAGTAATTACCCACTATCAACGCTTATTGAACTACATCACTCCTGACTATGTTCACGTGATGATGCAAGGCCGCATCGTGAAATCCGGCGGACCTGAGCTAGCGAAAAAACTAGAAGCAGAAGGTTATGAATGGGTTAAAAAAGAATTAGGTATTGAAGATACAGACGCAGTAACTGAAAAAGAAGCTTAATGTAGGAGGACGATTTAAGATGACGGTTGAAACAAAATTGGCGTTATCAGCTAGTGAAGTCCGCTCGTTCTCTGAGTCAAACAATGAACCAAAATGGTTTACTGATTTACGTGCGGCTGCCCTTGAAAAAGCTAGTGATTTACCAATGCCGAAACCAGATAAAACAAATATCGACAAATGGGATTTCATTAATTTCCCAAAACATACAGTGAAAAGTGACCTTTTCGCTATTGAAGATTTGCCTGAACAAGTAAAAGAATTAATTGATGTTGAAGAGCAGGAAAATCTTTATATTCAACGAAACAATACGCCTGTTATTTTAAAGCTTTCCGATGATTTGAAAGCGCAAGGCGTGATTTTCACAGACTTCTTAACAGCTGTGCGCGAACATGGCGATTTAGTGCAAAAGTATTTTATGACAACAGCTGTGAAATTAGATGAGCATAAATTAACGGCTTATCACGCAGCGTTAGTAAACGGCGGCTTATTTTTATATGTTCCTAAAAACGTTGTCATTGAAAAGCCAATTCAAGTAGTATTCCTAAATGATGATGAAGAAGCTTCCTTATTTAATCATGTATTGATTGTGGCAGATCAAAATTCATCCGTAACATATGTGGAAAACTACTTATCCACTGTAGAAACGGCAAAAGGCCAAGCTAACTTAATCGAAGAAGTAGTTGCATTAGACAATGCCCAAGTAACATTCGGTGCAGTAGATGTGCTTGCCCAAGGATTTACAACATATGTAAACCGCCGTGCCTATTTAAGCCGAGATGCGAAAATCAACTGGGCTTTAGGTTTAATGAACAATTCAGATACGATTTCTGAAAATATTACACACCTTGTTGGCGACGGCTCACATGCGGATACAAAAACAGTAGTAGTGGGAACAGGAAATCAAAAGCAAAACTTTACAACTGAAGTTCGCCACTGGGGCAAAAATTCAGAAGGCTTTATTTTAACTCATGGTGTTATGAAAGATGCGGCTCAAAGCATCTTTAACGGCATCGGTAAAATTGAACATGGTGCATCTAAATCCAACGCTCAGCAAGAATCCCGCGTATTGATGCTTTCAAGTAAAGCACGCGGAGATGCTAACCCGATTTTATTAATTGATGAAAATGACGTTTTGGCAGGACACGCCGCTTCTGTAGGACGTGTAGATCCAACGCAACTTTACTATTTAATGAGCCGAGGCATTTCGAAACAAGAAGCAGAGCGTTTAATCATCCACGGTTTCCTTGCACCAGTAGTTAATTCATTGCCAATTGAAGGAGTAAAAAATCAGTTAACTAAGGTTATTGAAGGGAAAGTTCGTAAATGAATGAATTTCGAAAAGATTTTCCTATATTGAATCAAGAAGTAAACGGGTATCCGCTCGTTTACCTTGATAGCGCCGCAACGTCTCAAAAGCCTGTGCAAGTATTGGAAGTCGTTCGGAAATATTATGATCTTGATAATGCCAATGTGCATCGCGGAGTCCACACTTTAGGAAATCGTGCAACAGATGCCTATGAAGGGGCACGCGAGAAAATCCGTAAATTCATTAATGCGAAATCAACAAAAGAAATTATTTATACAAGAGGTACAACGACTTCTTTAAATACAGTGGCCAGCTCTTATGGCAGACAAAATGTGGAAGAAGGCGATGAGATCGTCATCACCTATATGGAACACCATTCCAACTTGATTCCATGGCAACAGTTGGCGAAAGAAAAGAAAGCCGTATTAAAATACATTGATTTAGAAGAAGATGGAACAATTTCGTTGGATACAGTGAGAAAAACAATTACGCCTAAAACGAAAATTGTGGCAATGACAATGGCTTCAAACGTTTTAGGTACAATCAATCCAGTGAAAGAAGTGGCTGCTATCGCCCACGAAAATGGTGCCGTAATGGTGGTGGATGCAGCTCAAGCAGCGCCACATATGCCGATTGACGTACAAGATATCGATTGCGACTTCCTAGCTTTTTCTGGCCATAAAATGTGCGCTCCTACAGGAATCGGTGTCCTTTATGGTAAACAAGAGCTGTTAGAAAAAACAAAGCCAATCGAATTTGGCGGCGAAATGATTGATTTCGTTGATTTATACGATTCCACATGGAAAGAGCTTCCTTGGAAATTTGAAGGTGGTACACCAAACATTGCGGGAGCCATTGGATTAGGAGCTGCCATTGACTATTTGACAAACATTGGCATGGAACGTATTCGACAACATGAACATGAATTAGTGGCGTATGCTTTATCTGAAATGGAGAAAATTGAAGGACTTCAAATTTACGGTCCAAAAGATCCAGAAAAACGTTGCGGTCTGATTACATTTAATTTAGATGGCGTGCATCCTCATGACCTTGCCACTGTGCTTGATATGAGAGGAATTGCCATTCGCGCAGGACATCACTGTGCACAACCGTTAATGAAATGGTTGAAAGTTTCTGCAACAGCTCGGGCAAGTTTCTATCTCTATAACAATAAAGAAGATATCGATGCGCTAATTGAAGGATTGCACGCAGCGAAGGAGTATTTTAACAATGTCTTTGAATAATTTAGATCAACTATATCGTCGGGTCATCATGGAGCATTATAAAAAGCCACGCAATAAAGGATATTTAGATGAAAATAATGTAACGGTTGATATGAATAACCCAACATGCGGCGACCGCATCCATCTGACATTAAAAATTAATGATGGCATTGTGGAAGATGCCAAATTTGATGGAGAAGGTTGTTCCATTTCCATGTCATCTGCTTCGATGATGACGGAAATCATTAAAGGGAAAAAAGTAGAGGAAGCCCTTGAGCTAGCTGAAATTTTTTCAAAAATGATGCTAGGTCAAGAAATTGATGAAGAAACGTTGGAAGAATTAGGGGATATTGCTGCATTGCAAGGTGTATCCAAATTCCCTGCCCGCATTAAATGTGCAACTCTTGCTTGGAAAGCGATGGAAAAAGGAGTTAAACATCAAGAGTTAAAATAACTTTGAACGGAGGAGAAAACATGGCAAAAAATGTGCCTGATATTGGCGATTACAAATACGGTTTCCGTGATAAGGACGTTTCGATTTTCCGTTCAAAACGTGGATTAACCGAAGAAATCGTCCGTGAAATTTCAACAATGAAAAATGAACCTGAATGGATGCTCGAGGCTCGATTAAAAGCCCTTGAAATATTCTACTCAAAACCAATGCCACAATGGGGTGGCGACTTATCAGAATTAAACTTCGATGAAATTACTTACTATGTAAAACCAACGGAAACAGCACAACGTTCTTGGGATGAAGTGCCAGAAGAAATTAAAAGAACGTTCGACCGTTTAGGTATCCCTGAAGCGGAACAAAAATATTTAGCAGGGGTTTCTGCCCAATACGAATCTGAAGTAGTTTACCATAACATGAAAAAAGAGTTGGAAGAAAAAGGCATCATCTTCAAAGATACGGACTCAGCTCTTAAAGAAAACGAAGAATTGTTCAAAAAATATTGGGGAACTGTAGTACCAGCTTCTGATAACAAATTTGCCGCATTGAATACGGCTGTTTGGTCCGGTGGTTCATTTATCTATGTGCCACCTGGCGTAAAAGTGGATACGCCGCTTCAAGCATACTTCCGCATCAACTCTGAAAATATGGGACAATTCGAACGTACATTGATTATCGTGGATGAAGGGGCACACGTGCATTATGTAGAAGGATGTACGGCGCCAGTTTACTCAACAAGCTCCCTTCACTCAGCGGTTGTAGAAATTATTGTGAAAAAAGATGCTTATTGCCGCTATACAACAATCCAAAACTGGTCCAACAACGTGTACAATTTGGTAACAAAACGTACAATCGTTGAAGAAAACGGAACAATGGAATGGATTGACGGTAATATCGGTTCTAAACTTACAATGAAATATCCTGCCTGCATCTTAAAAGGTGAAGGCGCTCGCGGCATGACATTATCTATCGCCTTAGCAGGTAAAGGACAACACCAAGATGCCGGTGCAAAAATGATTCACTTAGCACCAAATACTTCATCTACAATCGTGTCAAAATCGATTTCAAAACAAGGCGGTAAAGTAACATACCGCGGTATTGTTCGCTTCGGTCCTAAAGCAAGCGGCGCCCGTGCAAACATTGAATGTGACACATTGATTTTGGATAATGAATCAACTTCCGATACAATTCCATACAACGAAATTATGAATGACAACGTGTCTCTTGAACACGAAGCAAAAGTATCGAAAGTATCCGAGGAGCAATTATTCTACTTAATGAGCCGCGGCATTTCTGAACAAGAAGCAACAGAAATGATCGTTATGGGCTTCATTGAACCATTCACTCGCGAACTTCCAATGGAATACGCGGTGGAAATGAACCGTTTAATCAAATTCGAAATGGAAGGTTCGATTGGATAAGCTCAACAACGCCAATACTTTCAAATATTTGTGGGCAGGCGGAAAATACCGTCTGCCCACATTTTGCCCACAAATTTTATAGAAAGGTCGAGTGCATATCACTCGGCCTTTTTGTTTGTGTATTCAGTCGTAGGTCGGACATATGAAGAAAAACCTTTAAAGGTAGGAATGTTTGTGGATATAAAACAATAAGCTAGTCAAAAAGGAAGTTGTATTAGGTTGGGTAAGAAGAACATTACACTTTGATTTTTTATCAATATAATATTCGGATTATTTAAAAAAATCTGACAAATAAAAGAAAATTATGGTAAAATGAATTGTAGAAAAGAAAAAATGGAATAAAAAGGAAAAAATGTATATTTTAACAGAGGGGGATGGGAATGAAAGGAAAAACAAAAACATTACTAGCAAGTATCATGTTGGGGGCTTCGTTGCTAATAGTGGGGTGTTCAAATAATGAAAGCAATGAAGAATCGAAAGAAGAACAGTCACAAAAGCTAAACTACATAATGCTAAGGGGAGATACAGTTTCAGAGAAACAAGGCTGTGTTCTTGCAAGCCGTTTCACAGTAGGGGATAAAATTATTTTTCGAATAGATGCAATTGACCCGAATACTAATGAACAAATTAAAGATGCCAATATTAGAGTGGAATTATCCACAGGAGAAACATTGGATATGACTTATGGCGCCCATCCACCTGGTAGCGATGTTTACTTTTATACGGCGGCATATGAGGTAACTGAAAATACGCCAACCGGAAAACTGACCTACAAAGTGATTGCTGAAAAAGGTGACATGAAAGGCGAGTTTGAACCATTTAATGTCGAACCTTCTGTACTGACAATTGTATCGCCTGATGTGATGAATCCAGATGGCACACCTGCAACTGCCGAAGCACCAACTGCTGATGAAAAAGTTCAGGCTTCAGCTGAAGCTATTCAAACAAATCAAACGGTGGATATTGTAGCAACAAATTTTAAATTGGCTTCACCAACTGGAGAGCAAGTGTTTTATGTAAAAGCAGGGGAAGAAGTGACAATGAAATTAACTTCAAAAGAAGGACATCATGGTGTGAAGGTTCTCGGAATTGAAGGTGAGCCACAAATACAGGGCCCAAACGGAACGGTGAAATTCACGCCAACTAAACCAGGTGAATACCAAATCGTTTGCAGTGTTTTCTGCGGTGCAGGACACGGTGATATGACGGCAACTCTAATTGTTGTCTAAAGAATCGGAATATCCATTCTGATTCTTTTTCTATGAAACTAAAACAAAAGATTGAGAAATAAATGCTATAAGGAAAGAGGGAAAAGATGAAAAAAATAAAGTGGACAAAATTTATATTTATTGCAATGCTTCTTTGTTTAAGCGCTTTCCTAGGAGCATGTACAGAAAAAGAAGAATCTAATAATTCGAATGAAACAAATCAAGGCCAAGAAGAAAAGAAGCGTTATGAAGTGACCAATAAAGAAGAGAAGGAAACATTAAAAAATAATATTACCCTTTCATCTTTGCGCGGTTTCATTGGGGATGAAGTGGAGTTTACGGCAACGGATTTAACTCCTAACACGGAAGTATCGTTAATTTGGGAAGCATATGAAGGCGAATGGGAAATTGAAAATTTATTTACAGTTGTTGGCCCAAAATTTACGACAAAAGAAATTGAATTGGTAAAAGGAAAAAGCGACAACAATGGCGAATGGAAAGGTTCATTTACTGTACCAAAAGGCTTTGGCGGGGATATGACGATATATGTTGCGGAAAATGGAAAAAAAGTCAGCCAAACCGCTTATACTATTGACCCTAAATTTACAATGGAACCGGAATCTGGTCCAGTCGGTTCTGAAATTTTGATTAAAGTGGAAGGGCTTGGCTGGAGCACATATATGCGAAATTGGCAATTAACATACGATAACAAATACACAGGATTAATTTCTGCCATTTCATCAGATGGAACTGCGGTCGCGAAAATCCGTGCAGCCGGTTTGCCGGGAAAACACGTCATCAGGATACGGACGGGATATTTAGGAATGCCGTATATTAACTATTTGCAATCGCCATATCCTGATAAACCAGCCCCTGAATTTGTCTTTACGGTTACGGATGAACCAGCGATTGCAGAAAATTATGTGGAAGAGGCGCCAACTGTTGAAGAAGTAGTTATGCCTGAATTGAAAAATAAGGATGGCGTTCAAGTGACATTGGATAAGACAGAGGGCATCGTCGGGGAGCCGGTGAAATTAACAGCTTCAGGTTTACCTAAAGGAAAAGAAGTGGAATTCATCTTTAATACAATGCGTGGAAGCCGAGTGAGCGGCAATGGATTTGGCGAAGAAACGGTTTCATTAGGGAAAGAAAAAACGGATGAAAATGGAAATTTGGAATTCGCCTTTGAAATTCCGGACGATTTAGGAGGAATTCCTCACCGCATTGATTTGGTGGCAGACGGGGAAATCCAAGGACAGACGTATTTAAGAATTTTGCCTTCGATCGTAACCTTTGAACCAAAATCCGGTCCAGTGGGTACAATCATAAAAGTTACAATTAAAGGAGGCGGATGGACAGAGTTTGATAACGCCTATTATTTGACTTATGATAACGCTTATGCCGGTTACTTGTGCGCATTTAATAGTAAAGGGGATTTAACATTTGATGTGGTTGCGACAGGGGAACCAGGCTATCATATCATTGATTTATATCCAGGAGTATATCGCCAAAAAGACAAATCAGAAACGGATATGACGCTAATACCACAATTGACATATTCTTCTGACCATCCAGGTTCAGCTATGCCAGTCATTCGCATGGGCTTTACAATTACAGAATAGGCTGATTGTTAACATTCATCAATGTGAATTGCCTTAGATGAAAATCTGTATATAAAAAACCGTCATTTTCTTATAGGGAGAAAATGGCGGTTTATATTTTGTAGAGGCTCTCCGTTATTTTTAAATTTTAAATTTTTAGAAAATTATTGATTGATTTTCAGAAATGTGTATACTTAAATTAAAACATACCAACCGGTCAGTATGAAAGGGGTTGATCAAAATGGATTTTTCCTTTTCTCCAAAAGTGGAGGAATTAATCAAAAAATTAAACCATTTTATGGAAGAGTACATTTATCCAAACGAAAAAGTATATGAAGAACAGCTAACTCAACAAGAAAACAGGTGGAGTGCCGTGCCGCCCATTATTGAAGAATTAAAGGAAAAGGCAAAAGAGCAAGGGCTTTGGAATCTGTTTTTGCCAGACAGTGAATATGGAGCAGGACTAACCAATTTAGAATATGCTCCTTTATGTGAAATTATGGGCCGTTCGCTAATAGCGCCGGAAGTGTTTAACTGCAATGCGCCGGATACGGGAAATATGGAAGTGTTAGTGAGATATGGTTCTGAACAACAAAAGAAAGAGTGGCTTATTCCATTGCTCAATGGAGAAATACGCTCATGTTTTGCAATGACAGAACCGGATGTGGCTTCATCGGATGCGACAAATATTGAAGCGAGCATTGTGCGCGATGGAGATGAATATGTAATTAACGGAAGAAAATGGTGGTCTTCAGGCGCAGGAGATCCACGATGCAAAATTGCCATAGTGATGGGAAAAACAAACCCGAATGCCAACCGTTATGAGCAGCAATCCATGATTCTTGTTCCCCTTGATACGCCAGGTGTCAAAATTGAACGAATGCTTCCAGTGTTTGGATATGACCATGCTCCACATGGCCACGGGGAAATTACCTTTGAAAATGTTCGGGTGCCAGCAGAGAACATCATCTGGGGAGAAGGGAAAGGATTTGCCATCGCCCAAGGAAGGCTAGGGCCAGGAAGAATTCATCATTGCATGAGATTGATTGGTGCTGCAGAACGCGCCCTTGAAATCATGTGCAAGCGAGTATTAAATCGTGTGGCTTTTGGAAGAACATTGGCAGAACAAGGAGTCGTTCGCGATTGGATTGCCACATCAAGAATTGAAATTGAACAAGCAAGACTGTTGACTTTAAAAGCTGCCTATATGATGGATACAGTTGGAAACAAAGAAGCAAAGACGGAAATTGCCATGATTAAAGTGGTTGCGCCGAATATTGCATTGAATGTCATCGACCGGGCGATTCAAGCATTAGGGGCAGCAGGGGTTTCTGATGATTTTCCGCTCGCTGCGATGTGGGCAAATTCTCGCACGTTAAGAATCGCTGATGGGCCAGATGAAGTGCATAAAAGACAAATTGCAAAACTGGAACTAAAAAAATATCAATAATGAAATAGAATTCCAGAATCGAACATCATTTTATGTAAGCGTTTTATTTTTTCAAAAGAAAATAAAGAAAGAAGGGAAAAGAATGCATGTTAAAGAGCTTTTTGATCTCACTGGAAAAACAGCCATAGTCACTGGCGGAGGACGAGGACTTGGAGAACAAATTGCAACAGGCCTTGCTGAAGCGGGTGCCAATGTCGTTTTATGTTCGCGAAAAGTGGAAGCTTGCCAAGAAGTTGCTAATGAATTAGAGCAGCTTGGTGTGAAAACGTTGGCATTACAATGTGACGTAACGAATCCAGAAGATGTACAGAACGTGGTGGAGCAAACGCTCAATCATTTTGGGAAGATTGATATTTTAGTCAACAATAGCGGAGCAACATGGGGAGCGCCAGCCATTGATATGCCTTTGGAAGCATGGCAAAAAGTGATGAATGTAAATGTTACCGGAACCTTTTTAATGAGCCAGGCGGTAGGCAGGGAAATGATTAAACAAAGAGCGGGAAAAATTATTAACATTTCTTCCATTGCAGGGTTTATTGGAACAGATCCGAAGCTGATGGATACAGTTGCATATAACGCCAGCAAAGGAGCAGTCAATACATTAACAAAAGATTTGGCAGTTAAATGGGGACAATATAATATCAACGTCAACGCCATCGCTCCGGGATTTTTCCCTACAAAAATGTCAAAAGTCATCATTGAGAGAGGAAAAGATGCCTTTTTAGAAGCAACTCCATTAAATCGCTTTGGCTCAGAAAATGATTTAAAAGGTGTCGCGCTGTTTCTAGCTTCAAAGGCTTCTGATTATATTACAGGTGAAATCATCATCGTGGATGGCGGAATGCATGCAAAATAATAAAGGATTGACACTGAATCTAGTCCTCCAATCTTCTGGGATGCTCATTTTGCATGAAAATTTTATGATATAATTACGACAACAATATTGGAAGATTGCGGGGATTAGAGAGTGAAAGAAAAAATTATTGAAGCAAGCATCCGATTATTTGAGAACAAGGGGTATAGTGAAACTTCCATTCAAGATATTGTAGATGAGTTGGGAGTAACAAAAGGAACATTTTATTATTATTTCTCTAGCAAAGAAGAATTGTTGATGGAAATCCATCAAAACTATATTGACCATATTTTAAAGGTTCAAGAGGACATCATTTCCGACGAAAGCAAAAATAATCGAACAAAGCTTTTTGAAATTATTTATATGTTGCTTCGAAGCATCAAAACCCATGGACCAAGTGCATTAATTTTCTTCCGTGAAATGAATAATTTAAGCGAAGCAAGTTTAGCAGAAATCATTCCAAAGAGAGATAAGTTTCGTTTCAATATTGAAAAGGTAGTCCAAGAAGGCATAAGTAGTGGAGAGTTTCGTTCGGATTTAAATCCATCCATCATCACTTTAGGTATTTTAGGAATGACGAATTGGAGCTATAAGTGGTTTAAACCAGATGGTCCGCTTTCAGATAAAGAAGTATCAGAAATTTATACGGAAATCATTTTACATGGTATAGAAAAAGAAGAACGTTAAAAAAATTTGTTCTCGCTATTTTTTATATACTAGCCATCACATACCAACCGGTTAGTATGTGATGGCTGGATGAAAAAATCGGAAGGAGTGATTTTGATGGCGGGGGTTTATAATGAAACGATTCCTGTGCGAAAAGGAGAAGAATTAAATTTAGAAGTTCTTGAATCCTTTTTGAGAAAAAATATTGACCATCTCCCAGATGCCCCTTTAGAATTGCTGCAATTTTCAGCTGGGCATTCCAATTTAACGTATCAAATTAAAATAGGAGATTGGGAGGCTGTTTTAAGAAGACCGCCATTAGGACCTGTTGCACCAAAGGCCCATGATATGGAAAGGGAATTCAACATTATTTCTGCCATCCATCCATTTTTTGATGCTGCATCAAAGCCAATCTTGTTTTCCAATGATGAGTCGATTGTTGGAAGCCCCTTCTTCTTAATGGAAAGAAAACATGGAGTCCTTCTAGACACAGCTTTTCCGAGCCATATTCAACCAACTAAAGAGTTAGGCAGACGGTTGTCGGAAATTATGGTGGACCAGCTTGTCAATCTTCATTCTATCGATTTTAAACAAACGGAATTAGTGAAGATGAGCAAACCTGAAGGCTTTATGGAACGGCAAGTCCATGGCTGGATTTCTAGATTTCAGAAGTCTAAAACAGATGAAATTGAAGAAGCAGAATTGGTAATGAAATGGTTAGCAGAGCATATACCGTTACGGCATGAAGCGACGATTATTCATTATGATTATAAATTCAACAACGCCATGTTTAATGAAGAATTAACGAAAATGGTTGGATTATTTGATTGGGAGATGACGACAGTAGGCGATCCGCTTGCCGATCTTGGGGTTGCCATGAGTTATTGGGTGCAAGGCGATGACCCGAAACTGTTGAAAGTAATGTTTGGGGAGGCTCCTATTACAGTAATGGAAGGGTTTATGACAAGGGATGAATTTATCGAAGCCTATGCAAAGAAAAGCAAACGCGATGTGGACAATATGCAGTTTTATATGCTCTTTGCTTATTTTAAATTAGCGGTCATTGCCCAGCAAATTTACTATCGCTACAAGAAAGGGCAAACGAGGGATGAACGTTTTGCCAAGTTTGGTCAATTAGTGAAATCTCTTATCGTTTATATCAATGAAAAGCTAAATTCATAGGAAACATTGTCAAACAAAGGGGCGGCATAATGGGAAAAATTCACCTTCTCTTAACAAAGGAAGAAATTGATGAGGAAAAAATAAAAGAAGGAAATAAAATTGTTGTAGTTTTGGACGTCTTGTTAGCAACGACCACCATCACTTCTGCTTTGCATAATGGAGCCACTGAAGTCATTCCGGTGATGAATTCTTTGGAAGCATTGGAAGCGGCAAAAGCATATGAAGAGGGGCAATATATCCTTTCCGGTGAAAGTAAAGCAAAACCCATTGAAGGATTTGTTTATCCAAGTCCATCCATCCTTCGGGAAAAAGTAAAGGGAAAAGCTTTAATTTTATCTACGACGAATGGTACAGTTGCGATTCGAAAAGCCTCTGGTGCAAAAAGGACTTATGTTTCGTCTTTATTGAATAATCCTTTTGTGGCGGAAAAGGTGAAGGAACAAGGATTAGAAGAGGCGATTCTTGTGATATGTTCCGGTACTTCTGGAAAGTTGAGTTTAGAAGATTTTTATGGAGCAGGGCATTTTCTTTCCTGTTTGTTGGAGCATGATGATGGACAGTTGAAATTAACCGATGCGGCAATGGCAGCCCTTCTATTTTATAAAGGAAATGCTGGTGATGCCTTTGAAATTTTCCGTTCTTCTTATGTCGGGAAATTATTTGAAAAAAATCAGTTCATTGATGAATTAGCCTTTGCAGCGCAGCAAGGGACGATTCCCATCGTTCCAATTTTAAAAGGGCAAAAAATTGTTGCAGAACATTCTATAAAGCTATAGTACAAAAATTATTTTTTGAATATTCAAGATTTTGAAATGGAGGTATTGCGTTTGAACACAGTGCATTTCAAATTTTGGCCAAAACGGCTCACAAAAACATTAACGACGCCTAAAACAACGCTATATGATAATCTCGTGGTGACGGCAAGAAGATATCCCGATAAAACGGCAGTCTACTACTATGGGGCGCAGTATAGTTATCAAGAAATCTTGCAGCAAGTGAATAATTTAGCCGGTTACCTTCAACAAAAATTGGACGTTCAACCTGGAGACAGGGTGATTTTATATATGCAAAATTCCCCACAATATCTCATTGCTTTTTATGCGATATTGCGGGCAAGAGCGATCGTTGTACCAATTAACCCGATGAATACGACGAATGAACTTTCTTATTATATTAAAGATTGCGAAGTGAAAACAGCAATTGTTGGGCAAGAGCTGTTCCCTCAAATTGAACCGCTCCAAGGAAGCACTTCGTTGAAACATATCATTGTAGCAACTTATTCTGATTATTTGCCGGAAGAATTGAAGATTGACAATTTATCAAGCGAATTAACTGCTCCTAGAAAAGAAAATCTCAAAGAACATCAGTTTTTATGGAAAGATGTTTTAGAAGAAACAATAACGGCTTTTCCTTATGAAGGGAAAAGCGATGATGTAATAGTTTTGCCATACACTTCAGGCACTACCGGTTTGCCTAAAGGCTGCATCCATACAAATGAAACAGTTCAAGCCAATGTCGTAAGTGCAAGCTATTGGCTGAATACTACATCTGATGCCGTTCATTTAACGACTTTGCCTTTATTCCATGTAACAGGTATGGTGCATAGTATGCATGCGCCAATTTTTACAGGGTCTGCAATGGTTATTTTAACAAGATGGAACCGAGAACACGCCGTTCAATTTATTCAAGATTATAAATGCACCCACTGGATTAATATTAGCACAATGGTGATTGATTTCTTGGCGAATCCCAAATTAAGAGAATACGATTTATCTTCTCTTTCAGTTATTGCCGGGGGAGGCGCTCCTTTGCCGGAAGCGGTGGGCGAAAAATTATTTGAGGCTACTGGCTTAAAGTTTGTAGAAGGCTATGGGCTATCTGAAACCATTTCCCATACGCACTTTAATCCGCCTGATCGACCAAAACTGCAATGTTTAGGAGTTCCTGCTTTTGAAGTAGATGCGCGAATCATAGATCCTGTGACTTTGAAAGAACTAGGAGTAGGTGAAATAGGAGAAATTGTTGTAAACGGTCCTCAAGTATTTAAAGGATACTATAATCAGCCTGAAGAAACAGAACAAGCTTTTGTTGAACTAGATGGGAAGAAATTTTTCCGCACCGGCGATATTGGACGGGTGGATGAGGAAGGATACTTCTTTATTGTGGACCGTGTCAAACGGATGATTAATGCATCTGGCTTTAAAGTGTGGCCTACGGAAGTGGAGTCCATTTTGTATAAACATCCAGCGATTCAGCAAGCTTGTGTTGTCGGTGTTCCAGACCCAAAACGAGGTGAAACGGTAAAGGCATTTGTCATTTTAAATGATGACTATGTTGGAAAGGTAACGGAAGAGGAAATTATTGAATGGTCAAAAGGGCAAATGGCCGCTTATAAGTATCCAAGAATTATAGAGTTTAGAAAAACATTGCCAACAACAGCAAGCGGAAAAATTTTATGGAGACAACTGCAAGAAGAAGAATGGAAGATGAAAGCAAAATAATTGTGAGTGCAATTAAGCTTGTAATTCCCAAAACCTTCTCCTAATAAAAAAGAAGCAGGGCGCACGTTGCCCTGCTTTCTATATTTATAAGGAAGTTTCTATGAAGGTTTATGGCGGATTGAAAATTATTTGATATAACCTTTTTCAAGTAAAAACGAAATTAATTGATTTTTGCATTCTTCAATAGAATATGCTTCACTGTCTACGATAATTTCCGGATTGTCTGGCGCTTCATAAGGGGCGCTGATGCCCGTAAAGTTTGGAATTTCATTGTTTCGCGCTTTTTTATACAACCCTTTTGGATCTCTGCGTTCACATTCTTCAATGGAACATTGTACATACACTTCGATGAATTCATCAGCTTCCACAAGGGATCTGACTAATGCCCGGTCTTCTTTATACGGGGAGATGAAAGCCGTCAATACGATTTGGCCGCTTTCTACAAAGAGTTTGGATACTTCGCCAATGCGGCGGATGTTTTCTTTTCGAGACTGCTCGTCAAAACCTAAATCTTTATTAAGTCCGTGGCGGATATTGTCACCGTCGAGCACAAAGGCTTGATTGCCACGTTCAAAAAGTTCCTTTGCCAGTGCATTGGCAATGGAAGATTTTCCAGATGCCGAAAGTCCTGTGAACCATAGAATGAAACTGTGATGGCCATTGTTCTTTCTGTAGTCTGCTTTTGTGATGGATGTATCATGCCATACGATGTTTGAACTCATTATAACAACTCCTTATGAATGAACTTCTTCCCGAAGTCCGCGGATTAAGACTTCTACCACTTCTTTGCGGCTGAATGTGCTTGGCGGGATTTCTCCGTTGCGCAACATTTCCCGCACTTTTGTTCCGGATAAGATGATGCGAGTGGATGCATCGTGCGGGCATGTTTTTGTTGTGGCCATTCCGTCGCAAGCTGTGCAATAGAAGCTATGTTCAAATTTAAGTGGCGTGATGCCGATTTCTTCTGGTTTGAATTGGTCAAAAATCTTTTGGGCGTCGTATGTGCCGTAATAGTTTCCGACACCGGCATGGTCGCGGCCAACAATGAAGTGCGTGCAGCCGTAGTTTTTGCGCACTAATGCGTGGAAAATCGCTTCTCTCGGTCCGGCGTAGCGCATCGCTGCAAGGAACACGCCTAAATGCACCCGATCTTTCGGATAGTAATTTTCAAGCAATACTTCATAGCTTTCCATGCGGATATGGGCTGGAATATCGTCGGATTTTGTTTCTCCCACTAAAGGATTGAGGAAAAGCCCGTCGACGATTTCCAAAGCGACTTTTTGGATGTATTCATGGGCGCGGTGTACCGGGTTTCGTGTTTGGAAACCTACTACCGTTTTCCAGCCTTTTTTCTCAAATAATTCCCGTGTTTCAACTGGGTCGTAAGTGTAGTCAGGAAATTGTTTTTTCGTTCTTTTTGCAAGGATGATTTTCCCGCCGACATACACATTCGGACGGTCAAACAATTTTTTCACGCCAGGATGGTTTAAATCATCTGTTCCATACACATTTTTGGCTTCAACGGTTTTATCCGGTTTATAAATATCTTGAATTTCGATGATTCCATATACTTCTCCATCAAAGACTAACTTAGCTTTTTCGCCAACTTTTAATGTGCTAGCCAATTCTTCTGTTACAGGAAGCGTAATGGGAATGCTCCAAACAATGCCGTTTGCTAGGCGCATATTTTCTACTACGCTTTTATAATCTTTCTCGGATAAGAAGCCTTCGATTGGGCTATAAGCACCTACTCCGATTAATTCCAAATCGCTGATGGCAATTCCATCGAGGGGAATTTCTTTTTTCAAATGTTCATATGGTTCATTAGGGTCATAGGCGTTCACTAATACGCCGCCATGGGGTTGAATTGTCATGATTTGTTCCTCCTAATCTACGTGTAATCCGCATTCTGTTTTATTTAAACCGGCCCATCTACCAGAGCGTAAATCTTCCATTGTATAGGCTGGTTTTGTACAGTGGGCGCATCCAATGCTAGGGTAGCCTTGGTCGTGGAGTGGATTATAAGTCAATTGATGTTTGCTTACATAGCGCCACACATCTTTCCATGTCCAATGAATTAATGGACATATTTTAATGGATTTGAACTTATTATCTTTATTTAAAAAGTTCACATGCTTTCTTGTTTCTGATTGATCCCGTCTTAATCCGGAAATCCAAGCTTTGGCGCCGGTTAAAGTTTCACGGAGTGGGATGATTTTCCGGATTTCGCAGCATTTATTTGGATCGGTTTTCCATAGTTCATCCCCATACAGTTTTGCTTGCTCTTCCAATGAGATGGACGGTCTTTTAAGCACGATGTTTAGTTGTGGGTATCTTTCTTTTACTCTGTCAATTGTTTCATAGGTTTCTTTAAAATGAACATCTGTATCTAAAAAGACGATATTGGCATCAGGCTTCACTTTTGAAATCAAATCGATTAGCACGATGCCTTCAATGCCGAAGCTGCAGGCATAAATAACATCGTCTCCGTAATGGTCATAAGCCCACTTTAGAACATTCAATGCTCCTTTATAAGTTTCATCCACCTCAAAATCGATAAATGAATCTTGCCATGTTTGATAAGTTAACATGCGATTCCTCCTTAAATGAAAAAGAGGACGTTTTAATGTAATCAAAAAATTTTAGTAAATTTACATTAAAACGCCTCTAGTTTTCTAGTCAGCGTATAAAATTTTTATTTATTTAAAGTATACTATTTTAATTGGATAAATCAATATTAAAATCCGATTTTATAAAATTTTTAAAAACCTTGTTGACTTATCGGAAAAATTGGATTATTGTATGAAACAAAGAATAACACTTTTAAATGTAACCGATCAGACAAACTGAAGGTTGCCTACATGAACCCTTGGAATGGGGAAATGGTGGGCAACCTTCTATTTTTATTTAAAAGAAAAAAGGAGAGATGGGAATGAAAAAAAGGTTACTATTATTTTTTGGAATTATTTCACTTTTATTACTATTAGCAGCTTGCGGAAAAGAAGAGTCAAGCAGCAATGAATCATCAAACAACGCGGGTGAAAACAAAACGGCAGAAACTTCAGAAACAAAAAAACCAGTAGAACTATTAAATGTTTCTTATGACCCAACACGGGAATTATATGAAGAATTCAACAAAGCTTTCGCAGCTCATTGGAAAGAAGAAACTGGCCAAGAAGTGACAATCCAGCAATCCCATGGAGGATCTGGAAAACAAGCAAGATCCGTAATCGATGGTATTGAGGCAGATGTTGTAACCCTTGCTTTAGCCTATGACATCGATGAAATTGCATTAACGCGTCAATTATTAAATGAAGATTGGCAAAAAGAATTTGAATACAATTCTTCTCCATATACTTCTACAATTGTTTTCTTAGTGCGCAAAGGCAATCCAAAAAATATTAAAGACTGGGATGACTTAACGAAAAAAGGCATTTCAGTGATTACGCCAAATCCAAAAACAAGTGGCGGTGCCCGTTGGAATTACTTAGCGGCATGGGCGTTCGCTAGCAGAAAATATAACGGCGATGAAGCAAAAATTAAACAATTTATGAAAGATTTATATAGCAATGTAGAAGTGTTGGATTCAGGCGCCCGCGGTTCTACAACAACATTTGTGGAACGTGGCATTGGCGATGTGTTAATTGCTTGGGAAAATGAAGCCTTTCTATCCCTCAAAGAATTTGGCGAAGATGAATTTGAAATCGTGACACCTTCTTTAAGTATACTAGCTGAGCCTCCAGTGGCTATTGTAGATAAAATCGTTGATAAAAAAGGAACTCGTGAAGTGGCAGAAGCATACTTGAAATATTTATACAGCGATGAAGGCCAAGAAATTGCGGCGAAAAACTTCTACCGTCCACGCAATGAAAAAGTGCTAGAAAAATATAAAGACCAATTCCAAGATTTAGAGTTAGTGACAGTAGAAGAATTTGGCGGCTGGCAAGAAGCGCAAAAAACGCATTTTGCAGATGGCGGTACATTTGATGAAATTTATCAATAATTGAAAGTTTGAAACCATCAGCATAAAGGAAAGATTTGTTTCCTTTATGCTGAATCTTCATATTAAATGGAGTGATTTTGCGTGGAATTCACATTAAAAAGGAAAAAAAGAAATACCATCATTCCTGGATTTTCCCTTACCCTCGGCTATACGATGCTTTATTTAAGCATCATTGTCCTATTGCCTTTAGCGATGATTGTTGTGAATACTCTTTCCTTAAGCTGGAGTGAATTTATCGAAATCATTACGCATCCTCGGGCAGTAGCTTCATATAAATTAAGTTTCGGCAGCGCTTTTGTTGCAGGGCTTATTAACGTATTTTTTGGAACGATTATTGCGTGGGTGCTGATCCGCTACGATTTTCCAGGGAAAAAAATAATCGATGGACTTGTGGATTTGCCCTTTGCATTGCCAACCGCAGTAGCAGGGATTGCCCTTACCACTCTTTATGCACCAAACGGCTGGATTGGGCAATTTTTTGATTTTAAAATTTCCTATACTCCTCTTGGAATCGTGATTGCCCTTACTTTTATTGGGTTACCATTTGTTGTTCGGACAGTGCAGCCGGTCTTGCAAAATTTGAGCAGGGAAGTTGAGGAAGCTTCCGCAAGCCTTGGGGCGAATCGATTCCAAACTTTAGTGAAAGTCATTTTGCCTGAGTTGTATCCGGCGATGATTACCGGATTTTCATTAGCCTTTTCTCGGGCGCTCGGAGAATATGGTTCTGTTGTGTTTATTGCAGGGAATATGCCGATGAAAACGGAAATTACTCCGCTCATTATAATGACGAAGCTTGAACAATACGATTATGTCGGCGCTACAGCCATTGCTGTTGTTATGCTCGTTGGTTCCTTTGTAGCCTTATTGATTATTAATTTTATTCAATGGAGAATGAATCGGAAATTTAATTACTAGGAAGGAGGGCCATTGAATGACGAAACCGTTGGATGTGGAGCGAGCAGTGCCCGTTGTGAAGAAAGCGGTGAATCCTTATCCTTTGAAGGAATCGGCAATTGTGAAATGGTCGCTTATTACGATTGCATTGCTTTATATTAGCCTTTTTTTAATTCTTCCTTTGATTTCAATTTTTGTGACGGCCTTTGAAAAGGGTTGGGATACGTATGTGGCGTCCATTGTAGACCCCCATGCCCTTGCCGCCATTAAACTGACTATTACCGTTGCACTGATTGTGGTGCCGCTTAATGCGATTTTTGGGATTGCTGCAGCTTGGGCGATTACGAAATTTTCATTTAAGGGAAAAAACCTTTTCATTACTTTGATCGACTTGCCTTTTGCCGTTTCCCCCGTTATTGCAGGGTTGATTTTTATTTTGCTTTTTGGCGCACAAGGTTTATTTGGCGATTGGCTCTTTGAACACAATATCAAAATCGTTTTTGCCTTGCCGGGAATTATCCTTGCCACATTATTCGTCACTTTCCCTTTTGTTGCACGGGAATTAATTCCTTTAATGCAAACCCAGGGGATTACGGAGGAAGAAGCGTCCATCTCATTGGGTGCAAGCGGATGGAAAACCTTTTTCTATGTGACGCTGCCAAATATTAAATGGGGATTATTGTACGGCTTGATTTTGTGCAATGCCCGTGCAATCGGCGAGTTTGGCGCTGTATCTGTTGTTTCGGGGCATATCCGCGGGCAGACGAACACGATGCCGCTACATATTGAAATTTTGTATAACGAATATCAATTTACTGCGGCTTTCGCCGTTGCCTCATTAATGTCCATATTGGCCATCATTACCATTATCGTAAAACACATAATTACTTGGAAAGCAAAAGAAGTTTAGGGGGATTATTATGGGGATTCAAATTCAAAATGTATCTAAGTCCTTTGGTTCATTTCAAGCATTGAAAGATATTTCCGTTGATATAAAATCCGGCGAGTTGATTGCACTTTTAGGTCCTTCCGGATCTGGCAAAACGACGCTTCTCCGCATTCTTGCAGGGCTTGAGGGGCTTGATGAAGGAGCGATTTTATTTGACGGTGAAAATATCACCAATGTCAGCCCAAAAGAGCGAAAAGTCGGTTTTGTGTTCCAACATTATGCTTTATTCCGGCATATGACGGTATTTGAAAATGTGGCCTATGGGTTGAAAGTTCGTCCAAGAAAAACACGGCCATCGAAACAAGAAATTGAGAAAAAAGTAAACGATTTATTGAAGCTGGTGAAACTGGAAAATTTCCAAGACCGCTATCCATCCCAGCTTTCTGGGGGCCAGCGCCAGCGTGTTGCATTGGCTAGAGCCCTTGCGGTGGAGCCAAAAGTGCTTCTTTTAGATGAACCTTTTGGCGCATTGGATGCGAAAGTTCGGAAAGAGCTGAGAAGATGGCTTCGACAGCTGCATAATGAGTTTCATGTGACGAGCATTTTTGTAACCCACGACCAAGAGGAAGCCCTTGATGTGGCAGACCGCATCATTGTAATGAACAACGGGAAAATTGAACAAATCGGCACGCCGGATGAAGTGTATGAAAATCCAAGAACACCTTTCGTATATGATTTCTTGGGAAATGTGAACATCTTTAGAGGTCGCTTGCATAATGGCAAGCTGCAGCAAGGGCAATTTGAAATTAACGCCCCTCATTATTTAGATTCCCATGATGAAGCAGTTGGATACGTCCGCCCACATGACATCCAAATTGAGAAGGAGCAAGTGAATCATGAAACGGTGGCTGCAAAAATCACCTTCGTCCACATCGTCGGCCCGACTGCAAGAATTGAATTGCAAAGGGAAGATACCGGCGAATATTTAGAGGCGGAATTGCCAAAAGAACAATATAAAGCTTTAAATATCAAAAAAGACGACATTGTTTATGTGCGTCCTAAGCAATTAAAAGTGTTTATTCCTGAAGATTTCTCCATCTAAATGATGCTAAATTGCTTCCCTTATTGTTTATATAGATTTTCCCCCCCCCCGAAAAGTCGTATTGTCAAAACTTTATATAGAAATAGGTTATAGAATCCTATATTAGAGGGCTTTATAAGCAAAAAACTTGCCACCCCCTAAATTCTAGGGTATTAGTGAGGTAACCACACCAACACAAAATCCC
>Ga0207747_1000329_pt1 | contig 58565 bp, 55 predicted proteins | sample HigsolmetaGSP11D_FD_184839 | JGI IMG/M metagenome (GOLD analysis project Ga0207747, IMG submission 184839) | High solid enriched microbial communities from the Joint BioEnergy Institute, USA - SP1-1-D (SPAdes) | ecosystem: Engineered > Bioreactor > SSF (Solid state fermentation) > Aerobic >...
CTATTCCCTTATCGGATGTGCTAATTGCTGCTACATCGCTTAAAAATAACATGATGATATTTTCATTTGATCAACATTTTAAAATGATAGACGGCGTTAAATTGTTTGACCCCAAGACCATTTAACTGTATAATGAAGTAAAGACAGTTCGCAAAATCCTGTCTATAAACAAAACTACGGAGGAGATAAAATTGAACAAAAAAACAAAGAAGATAGTCTATGGTGCATTGATCGCTGCTTTGTACGCAGTTATGACAATAGCACTTGCACCAATAAGCTACGGACAGATCCAAGTTAGAGTAGCTGAAGCACTTACGGTTTTGCCTTTCTTTTCATCATATTCCATTTTAGGACTTTTTGTAGGATGTATAATTGCGAATATGGTTGGAGGCAATGGAATATTTGATATTGTTTTTGGCTCACTGGCAACTTTAATTAGCGCTGTAATCACGTATTATATTGGAAAATCCAATCTTAAATATAAGCGATATTTGGCGCCTTTACCGCCTGTTGTAATAAACGCAGTCATAATTGGCATAGAGCTTAATGTGGTTTTTAAATTGCCACTTGTGGCGTCAATGCTGTGGGTAGGATTAGGTGAGATGGTCGCATGTTATGTATTGGGATTACCTCTTCTTTTGTATATAGATAAAAATGAGAAAATAAAAGAAATGCTTGGTTAGATTAATATTTATTTAATTTGAATTACAGCTTACATCCTGATAAAATAGTATCAGGATTATTTTTTTGAGGAAGATGCTATGTTTGGATATGTAAAGCCGTATAAACCTGAGATGAAGATAAAGGATTACGATGTTTTTAAAGCATACTACTGCGGACTTTGCAAGGAAATAGGCAGAAGATATGGCGAGACAAGCCGCTTAACGTTAAACTATGAGCTTACTTATCTGGCAATCTTTTTATCAGGTCTATCGGATGAGGAGATCGACATTAAGCTTGAAGGCTGTATTGCAAATCCGCTCAAGAAGAAGCCTGTCATAAAAGAAAATCCATTTATCATGTATGCGGCTGATATGAATGCAATACTAGTTTATTATAAATTTATAGACGACAAAGCAGATGGTAAAGCCACTGCCAGTTCTTTTTTGGAGGTTTTATTTAGAAAGCAATTTAAAAAATCATATAAGCTGCATACGAAAAAGGCACAAAATATAAGAAAACACCTAGAAACTTTGCAGAATCTTGAGAAGGGGAAATGTTCTTCTGTGGATGAATCTGCAGAGCCATTTGCGAATATTTTGCGTGAGGTTTTTCTTTATGAAAATTTGGATATAGATGAAGAAGATTATAAAAAGGTTGAAGAGATTGCATATCATTTAGGAAGATATATATACATTTTAGATGCGTATAATGATTTAAAAGACGATATAAAAAATGGAAACTACAATCCGTTTATATATCAGTATAATCTTATCGACAAAGATGGCGAGATAGAGCTTAATAACACATTGAAAGAGATTGATGAGTGGACAAAGTTTAATCTGACTTTCACTCTTTCTACAATTGTGAAATTGTGTGAGCAATTGAAATTCAAGAAAAATATAGGCATTATTGATAATATTTTTAGAATAGGACTGTACATGGAATTTATGAGAATTATGGAAGGAGAAAAATCATGCAGAACCCATACGAAGTTTTAGGATTAAAAGAAGGGGCTTCAATAGAGGAAGTCAAAAGGGCTTATAGGGAACTTGTGAAGAAGTATCATCCTGATCAGTATGCTGATAATCCATTAAAAGACCTTGCAGAAGAAAAATTGAGAGAAATAAATGATGCATATAAAGCTATAATGGATGGATATGCTGGTTCTAATAATTACAACCATGACAGAAGTTATAACAGTGGAAATACGACATACAGTGATAATGAATCCATGTACTATGAAGTGATAAATGCCCTCAATAGAAATGATTTATATGCAGCAGAGAACATATTAAATAATATGAGAGACAGAAGTGCACAGTGGTATTATTTGTATGGTCATATAAATTACAGAAGGGGAAGATTTGGAGAAGCGTACAACTGCTTTAGGATGGCTGTCAACATGGATCCAAATAACATGGAGTACCGTGAAGCTTTAAACAACATGGAAATGCAAAGAGGTGTGTATCAAGGGGATGTCTACAGGAGGACCATGAATGATGATTGCTGTCAGACCCTCTTTACTATATGGGCATGTGATACCTGCTGCGAATGCATGGGTGGAGACATGTTTAGATGTTTTTAAGGAGCTGATTTTATGTTAAATGCAAAATCACTGTCATTGGGTGGCGCGATTGCAGCTTTGAATATAGTTATACTTTTTATTGCATCGATTATGCCTACCAGCAGGCTCTTTTTTCTCGTTGTATCATCATTTGCAATTTCAATAATGGTCATAGAAACAGGTAGTATGGGAGGATTTGTATTTTATTTGGCCACGTCTGCTTTATCACTTATATTGATTCCTAATAAAATGATATCAATCTATTACATATGTTTTTTTGGGTTTTACGGCATCATAAAGTCTTACATAGAGAAAAAGCGCATTAGAAGGTATATGGAATTAGCGCTTAAACTTATTGTGTTTAATATATCATTATTTACAGTTTACATCATATTTGACAGGATTTTTATGATGAAGGTATTTGTAACTGGTTTTCCGTTTATTGCATTTTTTATATTATTGCAAATATCATTTTTGGTATATGATTATGTATATACTGTCTTCATATCATTTTACTACAGAAATGTAAAAAGGCATTAATGAAATTATGTTATGCATTAATGCCGAATACAAGCTGTACAATTGTTCCAAATAGATACGACAGCACAGCAGCACCGATTCCTGACAATACCATTTCCATCATTTTACTCTTAATGGATAAACTCTCTGAAGCAATTGAGACAACTGCACCTACAATTGATAGAGCAATAGCTGCAAACACTACGGAAAATACTAAAGCTATAAGCGATGACGACGTGATAAAGAAGTAAGGTATAACAGGGAATATAAGTCCTGCCAAGTATGCAAGTCCTGTGTATAAAGCCGATTTTATTTCATTTTCTTTTACTTCTTCCACAAGCAAGTTTGCCATGGCATTTTCATTGTCGCTAAGCTTTTCAACAACCTCTCTGCTTACGTCATCAGGGATGCCTGAATCATTTAACTTGTTTAGAAGCTCTTCTTTTGCTCTGTCTTTTGATACATTAAATAAAAGCTCCATTTTGCTTTTTATGCCTTCATTGACTTGCCTCTGTGACCTGACGGATGTGTATGCTCCAATAGCCATAGATAAAGCACCTGCTATTCCTACAACAAGACCTGATGTGCCAACAACCAGCGGCTTATTTTGATATACGGCAGAAAGCCCTGTTACAGTTCCCAGTATTTCTACAAGTCCATCGTTCATGCCTAGTATGAAATCTCGTATATTTGAAAAGTTGACTTCTTTATTTTGCTTTCCTAGATTTTTTTCATGCTCCAGTTCATCTTCTATTATTTGGGAAAGCATCTGGCGTTCTTTTTCGGTTAATATAGGATCCTTGTAATAGCTATAGTATTCATCAGTGCTGTTTGATTCTTTCATTTCTAAAAGAATTATAAAAAGTTTGCTTCCCAGCAATGTCCTCAATACTTTATAAAACCACAAACTGCGGTTGCGTATTGTAGGGCTGACTTTTACACCTCTATCGCTTAAAAATGTGTACCAAAATTTTGTATGCTTTGCTTCAATTTTTGCAAGTTCCTCAAATATTTCGCGTATTTCTTTTTTAGATTCCACTTTTGCCAAGTAAGAATAAAGCTGTTTTGCTTCAAATTCATCGTAGTAAAATTTTTTTGCTTTGTCTAGTGCGTCCATTTCTACTCACTCCCTTAAATCTTATTTTATAATATGTGGTATAAATATACAAGAAGAAGCCTCTAAATCCGAAAAATATTATTATCGTGATATATTACGATAGCTTTATTAATCGTTCGTTTAAAATAATATTTTTCAAATTTAGAGACTTCAGCCAATTATAATAGGGAAGGATATTATCATAAGTGAATGATTAACTATGCTTGATAATATCCTTTATATTATATGCTTTTAAGTATTACTTTTTGGCTTTTTCAAGGGCATTTTTGACAGCTATTTTCCAGTTTTTAGTCGTTTCTGTCGCACCTGCGATAGTATCTACATTATACGTTTGTTTTTTAATCATTTCATTTGCCATATCGACTCTGAATTTTTTTAAATTTGGATAGACTTTGCCAGTTTGAGGATCCTTTTTACCTGTCCATTTGTCATAGTTAATTTCTTTTCCGCTTTTGTCTAATCGCCTTAAAGTTATACTTGTTATTTTGCCATTTTTTATTACTACTGTTGCATCTTCGCTGCCTTCAGACCACTTTGGACCGGCACCGGTGTATGTACCATCTTTGTAAGATACTTTAGGTGTAGTTTGAGGCTTTGGCTTTTGCGTTGAAGGTTTTGTCGTAGTCTTGCAAGATACGAGGCTTAATGCAAAAATTGCAATTAAAATTATTGATATAATTTTCCTTAATGTTCTCATTTTATTCCTCCTATTGGCTATTTTTTATATATTTTTTCTACAAAGTATCAATATTATTCAACGATTTTAAAATATTTGATATATAACTTTTACAATTTGTTAATTGATTTAACAAAATTTTGACACAACTTGGGGATATAATAATAGTACAAAGTTAAAAGGAGGTGCAAAGTTAAATACAAGTATTGAAAATTTAATTACACTTCATATGAAAAAGGAGGCAATGATTGATGATAAAAGGAAAGAAAATTTTGGCTGTAACTTTGATGAGTGCAATGCTGATTTCAACTGTAGCTTTTGCTGATGAAGTGGCTTCACCACAGCAGAGCAGCAGCAATACTACAGTACAGACAGCGCCTAATAAAATAGATCCAATTCAGAGATTAGAAAACATTAAAGCAAAGGTTACCGAAAAATACAATGAAGGTAAAATAAGCAAAGACGAATATGACAGCATAATCGCGAAAATAAATAATATGGAGCAACAAATTAATGATTTTAATAAGTTGACACTTGATCAAAAAAGGCAGAAACTTATAAGTGATTATACTGCTGCTGTAAATAAGAAAGTACAAAGTGGAAAAATAACACAGGATAAAGCGAATGAGCTTATTAAAAATTACACAGATAAGGTAAATAAATGGGATGGAACTGGTTTCCCACCTGGAATGAAAGGCATGTTCATGGGGTTTAAAAATTTCAATGAAGGTGATTACAAGAGATTTGAAAATGCTCTTGATAAAGCAGTGAAGGACAACAAGATAACGGAAAGCCAAAAACAAGATATATTAAATTACTTAAAAGGGAACAAGGACAAATCTGGAAGTAATACAAGCAATACCAATACGCAGTCCAATTTATAAAAAAATAAAGGGCAGATTATCTGCCCTCTATTCTTAAAATACTACACTTGCTATGTACATGTAGATTGGAACTATAAGTAAACTCAATAGATTTGTTGCGGCTATCATAATCGATGGATACTTTTGGTCACTATTGTAAGCATGTGCTACAATTGCTATTTGCGTCATTACAGGAAGCGCACTTTGAATTACAAATACTTTTTCCATCAATATATTGAGCTTAAAAAAATGAAGTACCAGCATTGTAATTAACGGCGTTATTATAGATCGACCTATAAGCAAAAACGAAGCAGTGCTGTCAAATTTAAAATCTTTTAAGTCTGTGAGATATATTGATATGCCGATGAAGATCATGGAAAGTGGTGTCGTAAGTTGACCAATGTATTTAGCTGTATCTACTATGAATTGTGGTGTTTTGAACCCTATCAAAATAAAAAGTATCCCCACAAGATATCCTAAAAGGGGAGGCGAGAAAATCTTTTTGAAAGCCTGATATATTGAGAAATTTCCCTGTGGATTTTCTACATCCCTTCTTATGTTGTAAAGTCCCATCGTCCAAAACAACGTGGTATTTGCTACGTAGTATAGAAGCACGTATGGAACAGCCTTGTTTCCAAAAAGAGCTTGATTTACAGGAAGTCCAACGAATATCGTATTAGAAAAAGCAAATATTGCAGAAAATAGACCGATTTTTTTTCTGTCTAATTTAAACAATATAACAGATAGATATGCAATCACATATGATGCGAAAATGCTTAAAAAAGCAGCAATTAAACCCCAAACCATATGTGATAATTGATTTTTTTGAAGGTTTTCAATGACTGTATAAAACATAAGAGCAGGAAGCGAAACTTTTACTACAATTTTTGAAAATAGTTCAGATGTGCTTTCGTCTAACCATTTTATCATTGCAAGTATGTAGCCAAGTATAATTATAAACACAATAGGCAAAATGCTTTCAATACCTTTTAAGAAAACCAATGTTATTCCCCCAAAGAAAATTATAGATTAATAATAATGCATATAGAAATAAAAGTCAAAAATGCTCTTTAAGCGCTAAAGAGCATTTTTTGATCAATTTATATTATTTTTTCTAGATTATTTTTGATTTCGTTTAAAAATTCTTTTGTGTTTACTGGTTTTTTATTTGGAAGCTCAGAAATTGCAGCTAAGTCTTTAGTCATTGTACCGCTTTCTATGGTTTTTAGTGATGCTTCTTCTAACCTTTCAGCAAATTTCACAAGAGATTTATTGTTATCCAGTTCTCCACGCTTTTTCAAAGCTCCCGTCCAGGCAAATATGGTAGCAATCGGATTAGTAGATGTTTCCTCGCCTTTTAAATATTTGTAATAATGGCGTGTTACTGTCCCATGGGCAGCTTCATATTCAAAATCACCTTCTGGAGATACCAACACAGATGTCATCATGGCTAGACTTCCAAAGGCTGTTGCCACCATATCTGACATTACATCTCCATCGTAGTTCTTCAAAGCCCATATCATTCCGCCTTCAGATCTTATTACGCGTGCAACTGCGTCGTCTATCAGTGTGTAAAAATATTCGATTCCTGCTTCATTAAATTTATCTTTATATTCATTTTCATACATATCATTGAATATGTCCTTAAATGTATGGTCGTATATCTTTGATATGGTATCTTTAGTTGCAAACCACAAGTCTTGTTTTTGGCTTAATGCATAGTTAAAACATGCTTTTGCAAAACTTTTTATAGACTTGTCAAGGTTGTGCATTCCGATTAAAACACCTGGACCATCAAATTCATGTATAGTCTGTCTTTCTACGTCACCATCTTTGTAAGTTACAACGAGTTCAGCTTTTGCAGCCTTTTCAAGCCTGTATTCTACGTCTTTGTATACATCTCCGTAAGCATGACGGGCAATTGTTATAGGCTTTGTCCAGCTTTTAACAAGAGGTTTTATGCCTTTTACAAGTATAGGAGTTCTGAAAACAGTACCGTCTAGTATGGCTCTTATAGTGCCATTGGGGCTTTTCCACATCTTTTTTAAATTGTACTCTTCAACTCTCTGAGCGTTAGGTGTTATAGTAGCGCATTTAACACCTACTTTGTGCTTTTTTATTGCATATGCAGCGTCAATTGTGACTTGATCATCTGTCGAGTCTCTATTTTTTAAACCGAGGTCGTAGTATTCGGTATTCAGATCTACAAAAGGTTCTATAAGCATTTCTTTAATCATCTGCCAGATGATTCTTGTCATTTCATCACCATCTAGCTCCACAATGGGGTTTGTCATTTTGATTTTTTCGCTCATATCATCCGCTCCTTAAATTGTAGTTTATAACATTAATTATATAAAACATTAAATAGATAAACAAGAGATAAAATTTATTAGATGGTGGATGCTTACTCATGTATAAAAATTAATGAGCGAAAGAAATTTCGCTCATTAATATCATTAATAAATGTAAATTAATCTTGTTCGGCAAGCTTCTTGTATGTTTCGTATTTTTCTTTTGCAAGTTCTTCAGCTTTTTCAAATAAAGCCTCTGCTCTGTCAGGGAATGTCTTGGCAAGGGATGAATAACGAACTTCACCCAGGATAAATTCTTTATATGAAGCTGTTGGAGCTTTTGAATCAAGGATAAACGGATTCTTACCTTCAGCTTTAAGCATTGGGTTGTATCTATATAGATGCCAGTAACCAGCTTCAACTGCTTTCTTTTCTTCTATCTGGCTGCAGCCCATACCTAATCTGATGCCATGGTTAATGCAAGGTGCGTACGCTATTATAAGCGATGGACCAGGATAGCTTTCTGCTTCTTTTAGTGCTTTAATTGTTTGAGCTTGATTTGCACCCATAGCGATTTGTGCCACATAAACATATCCATAGCTCATAGCTATACGTCCTAAATCTTTCTTGCCGATTGCTTTACCTGCTGCAGCAAATTGGGCAACAGCACCAACTGGTGTTGCTTTTGATGATTGTCCACCTGTATTTGAATATACTTCTGTATCAAATACAAGCACATTTACATCTTCACCAGATGCAAGTACATGGTCAAGTCCACCGAAACCTATATCATATGCCCAACCGTCACCGCCAAATATCCATTGTGACTTCTTAACCAAGTATTCTTTTCTATCAAGTATTTCATTTAATACTTCTTTAATCTTTGTGTCATTTGTGCTGTAGTCCTGTATTAAAGAAACTATTATATTTGCTGTTTTCTTTGTTATTTCTGAGCTATTGAAATTGTCGAGCCATAACTTAAGGGCATTCTTTAAGTCTTGTGTTAAATCTAATTCTAATGCTTCTTTTACTATATCAGCAAGTTTTTCTCTTTGCTGCTTTACAGCTAACGCCATACCAAAACCGAATTCGGCATTATCTTCAAAGAGAGAGTTTGCCCATGCCGGACCATGACCGTCTTTGTTTACGGTGTATGGTGTAGATGGAGCACTGCCACCCCATATTGATGAGCAACCTGTAGCATTTGCAATGAGCATCCTATCGCCAAATAATTGTGTTACAAGTCTTGCATATGGCGTTTCACCGCATCCTGCACAAGCACCTGAGAACTCCAGCAATGGCTGCTCAAACTGGCTTCCTTTTACGGTGTCTGTACCCAGTGGATTTTCTTTATGTGAGAGAGACATAGCATATTCCCAATTCTTTGCTTGATCTAATTGTGTCTCAAGTGGCTTCATTATGAGGGATTTCTCTTTTGAAGGACATGTATTTGCGCAGACGCCGCACCCTGTACAATCAAGCACACTTACCTGAATTCTGAAGTTCAGACCTTCTAACCCTTTTCCTATTGCTTTCTTTGAAGTGAATCCTTCAGGTGCATTTTTTACTTCTTCTTCATTTAGAAGGAATGGTCTTATTGCTGCGTGTGGACATACATATGCACATTGATTGCACTGTATGCAGTTGTCTATCTGCCATTCAGGTACATCTACTGCGATGCCGCGTTTTTCATAAGCTGCTGTACCCATCGGGAATGTACCATCTTCCATGCCGACGAATGCACTTACAGGCAGTTTATCTCCCTCTTGTCTGTTCATTACATCTGCAATATTCTTTATGAAATCAGGAACATTTCTTGTCTCTTTGACTTCATCTTGAGCATCTGCCCATGACGCCGGAACATCAACTTTTACAAGTGCATCTATTCCACGATCAACAGCCGCATAGTTCATGTTTACTATCTTTTCGCCTTTATGACCGTATGATTTAACAATAGCCTCTTTTAAGTGTTTTACTGCGTCTTCTATAGGGATGATATTTGCAAGTTTGAAGAATGCGGATTGCATTATCATGTTTATTCTAGCTCCAAGACCTAATTCTTTAGCTATATCAACAGCATTTATGATGTAGAAATTGATGTTGTTCTTAGCGATGTATCTCTTCATGGACGCAGGTAATTTTTCATCAAGTTCTTCTGGCTTCCATGTGCAGTTTAATAAGAAAGTACCGCCTTTCTTAAGTCCAGCAAGAACATCATAATTGTATACATATGCTTGTTTATGGCATGCTACAAAGTCAGCATTGTTTATAAGGTATGTTGATCTTATTGGCTTCTTACCAAAACGCAGGTGTGATATTGTTACACCGCCTGATTTTTTTGAGTCATATGCAAAATAAGCTTGCGCATACATATCAGTGTTGTCGCCGATAATCTGTATAGCACTCTTGTTTGCACCGACTGTACCGTCTGAGCCAAATCCCCAGAATTTGCAGCTTATCGTACCTTCTGGTGTTGTTTCAATTTCTTCACCGACAGGAAGTGATGTATTTGTAACATCGTCAACTATACCTATTGTGAAGTTGTTTTTCGGTGCGTCAGATTTTAAGTTGTCAAATACAGCCAGTATCTGAGCTGGTGTCGTGTCTTTTGAACCAAGTCCATAACGGCCACCTACAATTACAGGCTTTAAATCACTATCGTAAAAAGCTGCTCTTACATCTTCATAAAGAGGTTCTCCAAAAGCACCTGCTTCTTTTGTCCTATCCAATACAGCAATTTTCTTTACTGTCTTTGGTATTGCGTTTAAGAAATGTTTGAATGAGAATGGCCTGTATAGATGTACTTTTACGACACCTACTTTTTCGCCCTTCTTCATCAAATAATCGATTGTCTCTTCAATTGTCTCTGTTACGGATCCCATCGCTACTATAATGCGTTCAGCATCTGGTGCGCCATAGTAGTTGAACAATTTGTACTCTCTGCCAGTTATCTTGCTTATTTCATTCATGTAGTATTCTACTATTTCAGGAATAGCATTATAGTACCTATTTGATGCTTCTCTTTCTTGGAAGTAGATATCAGGGTTTTGAGCTGTTCCTCTCGTTACGGGATGCTCTGGATTTAATGCTCTCTTCTTGAATGCTCTTACAGCATCCATATCTAAAAGCTTTCTTAAATCCTCATAATCCATTACTTCAATCTTCTGATACTCATGGGATGTCCTAAATCCGTCAAAGAAATGCAAAAATGGCACTCTACCTTTTATAGCAGACAAGTGAGCGACACCACCAAGGTCCATTACTTCTTGGACACTGCCAGATGCAAGTAGAGCAAATCCTGTTTGCCTACATGCCATTACATCCTGATGGTCTCCAAAAATAGACAATGCATGTGATGCAAGTGCACGAGCACTAACATGGAATACGCCTGGTAAAAGCTCACCAGCAATTTTATACATATTAGGAATCATTAATAGTAAACCCTGCGATGCTGTGAATGTTGTTGTTAGCGCACCAGCAGCAAGAGATCCATGAACTGCACCAGCAGCACCTGCTTCTGACTGCATCTCTATAACTTTTACTTCTTGCCCAAATAAATTCTTTCTGCCGTGGGCACTCCACTCATCAACATGTTCTGCCATAGGTGATGATGGAGTTATCGGATAGATGGCAGCTACTTCTGTGAAAGCATATGCCACATGTGCAGCGGCTGTATTGCCATCCATGGTTTTCATAACCTTCGACATCGTATTTCCCCTCTCTTTTATAATTTATATTAAATCTAAGGATATATAAGCAAACTATTATAATACAGTGTAAACAAATATGTACTGTTATACAACAGCAGTTAAGCGATTATATAACAGTTTTTTGAAAATGCTTATATATATACCTTTAGACTTTATATAACAGTTCCATGATAATTATATCACAGATAATCAAAATATAAAAATATTTTTTGTCAAAAATTTATTCATTTCTGTAAAAATTTTTTCAAAAATATTATGAGCTGGTCATATTATGTGATATAATATTAATTAATACAGCATAGCTATAAATAAAGTTATCGGCTGATTGTGTATTTTGTTAAATTAGGATTGACTTTAATGCTTGAAAATGATAGAATAAATTACATGAATTTTTTCTATATTGAAGGAAATCAAATAGGGGGTTTCTATGAATATCTACTAAATATCATCGTTGTTTAGCCAGTATTTATCTAGAGCAATAGATAGATAGTGGCTTTTATAAAATATTAAAAATATTAAATTTTGCATTATATCATATCTAATATTTCAAAAAATTCTGCGGGATGCATAGTGAAAGGAATGAGAATATAAGAGATGGAAAATGATATTTTAGATTATTTCATATTGCCTGATGATGTCCTAGAAATTTTAAAAAGTGGGAAAGAGATAATTATTCCTGAAAGCAGAGAAGAACTGTTAAACTTGACTATGGGTGGCGGCGAGAACGATACATTTGAGGTATCATACGATGTGCCTGGACGAGGAAAAGTTGTTGAAGCGACTGTAGCAAAATGCAAAAATGGTTTTGCTATAAATTATCCTGAACCTTACATGAGGCGCCGGGAACCAAACTGCATGGTGATAGCCGATGATAAAGACACTGATAAGGTTAGATATAAAGACAGATTTGGTGAAGATTTTGAGCCTTTAAGGGTAAAGACATTTCAATGGCTGAAAGAGCAAGACTTAATTGTGATGCCATTTATGGCTGGCGATGAAAGCTTGGGATATGCTTCATTGGTTATTGCACCAAAAAATGCTGGTTTTTTTGTCCTTGCGCTTGCGGATATACAGGGATTTATACCGAAGGACAAAATAAATAAAGAATTTAAACCTCTTTCTATAATATTTGTGGCACCTCCTTTTAGACATACACACTTTGGTGGCAAGCAGGTTGTTGTTCACAACAGACTTGAAAATATGCAAGAACTTTTCTCATATAATTTGTATCCAGGTCCAAGTGCAAAAAAAGGTGTTTACAGTGTTCTCTTAGATATAGGCGAAAGGGAAGGATGGATAACAGCCCATGCTTCTACGGTAAGAGTAATAACACCATATGACAATATAATGACTATTATGCATGAAGGTGCCAGTGGCGGTGGAAAGAGTGAGATGACTGAGCAGCTTCCAAGGGAATTAGATGGAAGGATTCATTTTGGTACTAATATCGTAACGAAAGAGAAATTTTACATGGAGCTAAAGGAGAACAGCGAATTACAGCCTGTTACAGACGATATGGCCCTTTGCCATCCAATTTATCAAGATACAAACAAGAAATTGGTGGTTAAAGATGCAGAAAATGGTTGGTTTATACGACTGGATCATGTTACAGAGTACGGGTCAAGCCCAGATCTTGAGAAATTATGTATACATCCTAAAGAGCCATTGCTATTTTTAAATATCGATGGTGTTCCTAACTCTACATGCCTTATTTGGGAGCACATAGAAGATAGTCCGGGAAAGCCATGTACAAATCCGAGAGTTATAATGCCAAGAGGATTCATATCAAATACTGTTGATGAAGCTGTTGAAGTTGATATAAGGAGTTTTGGGGTGAGAACACCGCCATGTACTAAGGAAAATCCATCATATGGCATATTGGGATTACTGCACGTACTTCCACCATCTATTGCTTGGCTTTGGAGACTTGTAGCGCCAAGAGGGTATGCAAATCCAAGCATAATAGATACAGAAGGCTTAAGCAGTGAAGGTGTTGGCTCATATTGGCCATTTGCTACTGGAAAGATGGTTCGGCATGCCAATCTAATATTAGATCAGATTCAAAATACACCTGCTACAAGATATGTGTTAATACCAAATCAGCATATTGGAGCGTATAAAGTTGGATTTATGCCACAGTGGATTGCTAGAGAATATTTATCGAGGCGCGGCGGTGCGAAATTCAGACCGGATCAATTGACAAAGTCTAAATGCCCTCTTTTGGGATATTCATTAGAATCATTGAAGATAGATGGAGAATTTATGCCAAAGCACTTCCTGCAGGTTTATTTACAGCCTGAGGTAGGTGAAGAGGCATTCCAGAGAGGTGCAAAGATATTAACTGATTTCTTCAAACAGGAGCTTAAAAAATATCTTACACCAGATCTGTCACAGCTTGGAAAGAAGATAATAGAGTGCTGCCTTGATGACGGAACGCTTGACGATTATATAAATCTCTTATAAATACGGATCTTAAAGGTCCGTATTTTTATTATAAATCGCTGATGAAACTAAAGTGGAGGGATACTTATGAATAAGATAATAGAATGTGTACCGAATTTTAGTGAAGGTAAAGACGCAAATAAAATAGCTGAGCTTGTATCTGAGGTAGTATCAGTAAAAGGTGTAAAACTTTTGGATTACTCTATGGATAGTGACCATAACAGGTCTGTAATAACATTTTGCGGTGACGTGGAGGGAATAAAAGAGGCTGCCTTTAATATTGCTAGAAAGGCTTCAGAAATTATCGACATGCGCTATCATAAAGGTCAGCATCCAAGGATTGGAGCTTTGGATGTTATGCCTTTTGTACCTGTTAAAAACGCTACTATGGAGGAATGTATAGAAATAGCAAGAGAAGTAGGAAAGCGAATCGGAGATGAACTTAATATACCGGTGTATCTATACGAGGAAGCTCAACCAAATCCAAAGAGAAAAAATCTTGAAGACATAAGGAGGGGTGAGTATGAACATTTTTTTGAAAAGATTAAAATGCCTGAATGGGTTCCTGACTTTGGACCTCATGAGATGAATGAAAAAAGTGGTGTTACTGTCATCGGAGCAAGACACTTTCTTATTGCTTATAACGTGAATTTAGGGACAAACAATATAGATATTGCAAAAAAGATAGCGAAGGCTGTAAGATTTTCCAGTGGTGGGTTTAGATACTTAAAGGCGATGGGAGTAGATTTAAAACAGAGAAATATTGTACAAGTTTCAATGAATTTTACAAATTACGAAAAAACGCCTGTATTCAGGGTATTCGAGGTGATTAAAAGAGAAGCAGCTAGATATGGTGTAAATGTTGTTGGCAGTGAGCTTATAGGATTGATTCCTGCTAAAGCATTGTATGATACAGCAGAGTATTATCTTATGATGGAAAATTTCAGTTACGATAAAGTTATAGAATATAGATTGTACGAGTAATTGTTCAATAAAGTGGAAATAAGATTTAATTAAATAAATAGTAATAAAAGGAGATGATTTTATGCTTATAAACTATACGTTAAATGATTATATACAAGAAGTTGCATCTTCAAAGCCAGCTCCTGGTGGTGGCAGTGTATCAGCCTTAGTGGCAAGTTTAGGCGTGGCTTTGTCTTCGATGGTATACAATCTTACAATAGGCAGAAAATTTTACAACGAATACGATAATGACATCAAAGATGAGTTAGAAAGTGGACTTAAGATTTGTGAGAGACTCTTATCAGAAATTATGGAATTGGTGGATGAGGATAAAAACGCATATGAAGAAGTCATAAGTGCAATTAAAATGCCTAAAGATACTGATGAAAATAAAGTCATAAGAAGTGAAAAACTTGAGAAAGCCTATATGAAAGCTATAAATGTACCACTTAAGTTAGCGCGTTTATGCAGCGAAGGTTTTGCTCCGACTTTGCTTATAGCACAGTATGGAAATTCCAATGCTGTATCTGATGCGGCAGTTGGCGCATTGCTCCTCTTTGCAGGACTTCAAAGTGCTACAATAAATGTGAAAGTAAATGCGAAATACATAAAAGATAAATCTTTTGTTGATAGTGTCCTTAGCGAATGTGATGATTTAATAAAAAGATATGAGCCTATAAAAGATGAGATATTGAATATCTCTATGAAAGATTTATGATATTTTTATTAAAGTATAAGTATATTTAAAAGTGAGAAAAATAAAGAAAAACATAGTAAACATGATATAAATGGCAAATACCGGCCATAGAAAAAGTTGTACAACATCGCTTATTAGAACTATAATGTTGTTAGATGTCAGACAACGACTAAAACTTCAGAGGACTAAATAGTTGAAAACGATAATAAAAAATAGGAGGATGAAGGCATGAAAAAATTACGTGTAGTTCTTTCGCTGGTGCTAGCATTTGTGCTGACTTTATCACTTTTATCAGGTTGTACTTCAAAGACAAAACAGCAATCGTCACAGCCGAATAGCACAAGCCAAGCAGCAAAAAACAAAAACTTTAAAGTAGGTCTTGTTACAGATGTTGGTGGTATAAATGACCACAGCTTTAACCAATTGGCATATCAAGGTATAGAAAAAGCTAAAAATGAGCTTGGTGTTACAGTTAACTTTATTCAGTCAAAACAGCAGACAGACTATGTGACAAATCTTACACAGTTTGCTCAGCAGAAATACAATTTAGTAATCGCAGTTGGATACCTTATGAAAGATGCTGTTGAGCAGGTATCGAAGGAATTCCCAGACACAAAGTTTTTGATAATCGATTCAGATATAACAGACAGGCCAAATGTTGCATCTGCTACTTTTAAAACAGAGCAGTGCGGATACTTAGTAGGTGTAATGGCAGGTTTGATGGAAAAAGAAAAGAACGCAAAGTTAAATGACCAAAACGTCGTTGGCGTTGTTGGTGGAATGCAGATACCACCTGTTGACAGCTACATTGCAGGTTTCCAACAAGGTGTAAAAGCTGTAAATCCTGATACAAAAGTGCTTGTAAGTTACACAGGTAATTTCAATGACCCTGCATCAGGAAAGCAGATGGCTTTGACACAAATAAGCCAAGGTGCTGATATAGTGTTTGGTGTTGCAGGACAATCTGGTGATGGCGTTATAAATGCAGCTAAGGAAAAGAATATATATGCAATTGGTGTTGATGCAGACCAAAATTACATGGCTCCTGATACTGTTATGACATCAGCGCTTAAGAAAGTAGATACAGCAACTTTTGACACTATAAAGAGTGTTCTTGACAATAATTTTAAGAGCGGTCTTGTATACTTTGATTTAGCTAATGATGGCGTAGGATATGCGAAGCCTATAAAAGATGTACCACAATCTATAGTTGATAAAGTGGATGAATATGCAAAGCAAATTAAGGATGGCACTATAAAAGTTTCGGATCAAGTGCAGAAATAAAGGCTAACTTAGGGGCTGACGGAGTTCAGCCCCTTTTTAGGAGGTGTATTAATGAGTGCTTTATTAGAAGTCAATAATATTACAAAAATATTTCCAAAGGTCAGGGCAAATGACGGAGTAAATCTCGTAGTAGAAGAGGGAGAAATTCATGCTATTTTAGGCGAAAATGGCGCAGGAAAATCTACTTTAATGAATATTATTTATGGACTTTATAGGCCTGATTCAGGTGAATTAAAATTTAATGGCGAAGTTTTAAATCTTAGCGGTCCACATGAAGCAATAGAAAAAGGCATAGGGATGGTACATCAGCACTTTATGCTGATTCCTGTCCTTACAGTTGCGGAAAATATAGTCCTTGGTGCTGAACCCAGCGGTATTTCTTACAATAGGAAAAAAGCAAATGAACTGATAAGAGAGATATCAAGAAATTATCATCTTGAAATCGATCCTGACGCTAAAGTTAAAGACTTATCAGTAGGACTTCAACAAAGAGTAGAGATATTGAAGGCGTTTTACAGACATGCAAAACTTCTCATATTAGATGAGCCTACGGCTATGTTGACACCGCAGGAAACAGAAGAGCTTTTTGGAATAATGAGGAATTTGAAAAAGCAGGGTATATCGATTATATTCATAAGCCATAAATTAGATGAAGTTAAAGAGATATCTGATAAAGTTACAGTAATGAGGAGAGGTAAAACAGTAGGTACTCTGAATACAAAAGAAACCAATGAGCAAGAATTGGCTAATTTGATGGTAGGCAGGGAAGTTGTATTAAGAGTAGAGAAATCAGAGTACAATCCCGGTGATGTTGTCTTGTCAGTAAAAGACTTAACTGTATCAGATGAACAGAATATAGAAAAAGTTAAAAATGTAAGCTTTGACATTAGAAGCGGGGAAATTTTTGGACTGGCAGGTATAGATGGCAATGGCCAGACAGAGCTTATTGAGGCATTGATGGGGTTAAGGCCAATAAAATCAGGTATTATTAAGTATAACAATAATAACATTGAAAAGTTGCCAACTCGTGAAAGGTATAAGCTTGGTATATCATATATTCCGCAAGACAGGCAACAAGAAGGGCTTATTATGAAGTTCAGCGTGGCTGATAATTTGATTTTAAAGGAGTATAAAAACAGTCAATATTCGAAAAATGGTGTTATTCAGTACAAGAGAGTATTTGAAAATGCTTCTAAGAAAGTTGAGGAGTTTGATATAAGACCAACTGATTATAATCTTCTGGCAGGTAATCTTTCAGGTGGCAACCAGCAGAAGATAATTCTTGCTAGGGAAGTCGGTTCAGATCCAAAGCTTTTGATAGCTGTCCAGCCTACGAGGGGAATGGATGTAGGAGCTATCGAGTATATTCATAAGAGATTGCTTCAGTTGAGAGATGAAGGTTCTGCTATACTTCTTGTTTCTTTAGAGCTTGAGGAGATAATGTCCCTGTCAGACAGGATTGGGGTTATCCATAACGGTGTGATTATGGATATACTTGATGGCAAATTTGCAACAAGAGAAAAAATTGGATTGCTCATGGCAGGTTCGCAAATTGACGCTAAGGAAGTTGAGGTGTTATAATGAAAAAATTATTAAAAAGCATTTATATGCCTATACTTGCAGTAATAATCGCTATTATTATAGGTTCTATTATAATGTTGGTGACGGGTTTTAATCCGCTATCTGCGTATGCATCGCTGTTTATCGGCGCATTTGGTACATTGCCCAATATAGCAAACACACTTGCCAATGCAGTGCCTCTGATTATAACTGGTCTTGGCGTTGCAATAGCATTTAACGCAGGGCTTTTCAATATTGGTGCAGAAGGACAGTACTGGATTGGTGCGATAGTTGCTACATGGATAGGCTATTCTTTCAAAGGACTGCCATGGTATATTCACATACCATTTGCTTTAATTGCAGCAATGATTGCGGGAGGACTTTGGGGTGGAATAGTTCCGGGATTTGCAAAGGCATATACAGGTGCACATGAAGTCATTACAACTATGATGATGAGCTATGTTGCAATATATTTCAGCCATTATCTTCTAGAATTTGGTCCTATGATGGAAAAAGGATCTGTTCCGCAGTCTCCACTTATTAAGGATTCAGCTGTTATCCCAACTATTTTAAGGAATACGCAGCTATCCTACGGAATATTTATCGCTATAGCAGCAGCTTTGTTTGTGTATTGGCTCATGTACAAGACAGTTTGGGGATATGAAATGAGAGCTGTTGGATTTAACCAGAGAGCGTCAAAATATGCCGGAATGAATGTGCCGCTTAATATCGTGCTTTCACTGAGTTTAAGTGGAATATTTGCAGGACTTGCAGGTGCTGTTCAAATTTTAGGTGTGCAGCACAGGCTTTACGATAGCTTTACATCAGGTTATGGTTACACAGCAATAGTTGTTGCACTGCTGGCAAAGAATAATCCTATTGGTGTTGTATTTTCAGCGCTTCTATTTGCTGCGCTTGGAACAGGGTCACAGTATATGCAGTTAAATGCGCAAGTACCTGGCCAGCTTGCTGATGTTATAACAGGGTTAATAATATTCTTTGTTGCTGCTGACAAGATTATTGAAGTATTGAAAAGCATGTTTAAGAAGCAGAAAAAGGAGGAGTTAGCGTCATGAAAGAGATTTTATTAAATCCTCAGTTGTGGTCAGCTACGCTTGCTATGGCAACACCGTTAGCACTGCCAGCACTTGGAGGAACTTTTTCTGAGAGATCAGGTGTTGTCAATATTGCTATGGAAGGTATAATGCTTATTGCTGCTTTTTTTGCTGTACTGTTTGCACATTTAACAGGAAGTGCTTGGCTGGGACTATTAGGTGCAATTGTGGTGGGTATGATAGTGGCTGTTATTTTTGCATGGGCTGCTGTGACACTTACTGCTGATCAAGTTATTCTTGGTATGGCAATAAATATATTTGCATCAGGATTTACTGCATATCTTTTAAACACTATTTTTGGTTTCAGCGGTACGCCGACAGATACGCCAATGCTTCCCAATATAAATATTCCTGTTATTAAAAATATACCATTTTTAGGACAAATTTTAAGTGGCAATAGCGTTATAGTATATCTTATGATAATTTTGATATTTGCATCAAATTACTTCTTGTTTCATACAAATCTAGGATTAAGAATAAGGGCTGTTGGAGAAAATCCTGAGGCAGCCGAAACTGCTGGAATTAACGTAATAAAGTTAAGGTACCTTGGTGTCGCTTTAAGTGGCTTGTTTTCAGCAATAGGTGGTGCATATCTATCGATAGGTCTTCTTAACAGTTTTAGCACTGATATGTCCAGTGGAAGAGGATATATAGCATTGGCAGCTATGATATTCGGCAAATGGACGCCATTTGGTTCTTTTGGAGCAGCGCTGCTCTTTGGATTTGCGACAGCTTTAAGCATGCAGCTTCAAAATAGCGCAATATCAAAGAATATAATTATGATGCTTCCATATATTCTCACCGTTTTGGCTCTGGTCGGGGTTGGGGGCAAGAGTGTATCTCCTGCTGCAGATGGTGTGCCATATACACCTAAGAAGTGAGGCTTAATATGTTAGTACCAGATAAAAAGCCACTTTATGAGTTGGCTTTAAATAAGATGGAGGAGCTTATAAAGACAGGGGTATGGAAGGAAGGAATGAAACTTCCTTCTGAGGCTTCTCTCTCAAAAGAATTTGGCATTAGCAGGGCTACACTTAGAGAAGCGATGAGAATAATGGAAGATGAGGGTCTGATAGCTAAGCAGCAAGGGGTAGGTACTTTTGTTCGCAGAAAACCAATTATACGAAGCGGACTTGAGGAATTGTTTAGCGTTACAGCGCTTATTAAACGGCAGGGAATGAAGCCTGGTACAAAAGACTTTACATTTTATAAATTGCCGGCGCTGGAAAATGAAGCTGAAAAATTAAAACTTAATCCCGGTGATGAAATATATAAAGTCGAGAGAGTTAGAACGGCAGATGACATACCTGTTGTGTACTGTGTTGATAGACTACCTCGTAAAATAGTAGGAGATAAGTTCAGTGGATTTGAGGAATCTGTGTTTGCATTTTTAGAAAAGGAATACAATATCAAAATAACCTATGCAGTCTCAAGTATTAAAGTTGTTAAACATGATTTTACGATAGAAAAGAAGCTTAATATAGGAAAGAATGGCTCTGTGCTTTTGCTTGAACAGATTCATTATGATGAAAACAATATGCCAATACTTTTTTCTTCTAACTATTTTAATGCAGATAAGTTTGATTTTTATATCATAAGAAAGCGTGATTGATTAGGAGGTTGAGTCCATGGATTATCAGAAATTATTGGAAATGGCAAAAGAGGCAAGGGAGAAGGCGTATGTGCCATACTCCCATTTTAAAGTTGGTGCATGTGTCATTACAGATAATGGGAATACTTATAAAGGATGTAACATAGAAAATTCTTCATACGGACTTACGAATTGTGCAGAGAGAACAGCGTTATTTAATGCATATTCCAATGGAGATAGAAAGATAAAAGCGATTGCTGTAGTAGCCGATACTGATGGACCTGTTTCACCGTGCGGTTCATGTAGACAGGTGATGTACGAATTAGGCGGTGAAGATTTGACAGTCATTTTAGGAAATATGAAAGGCGACTATGTGGTAAAAAAAGCTAAAGATCTGCTTCCATATGCATTTTCTTTATCCGATGAAAATAATATTTAAATTTGTGAAACGTATTTTAATAGAGGTGATTAAATGATTAAGAGAGTTTTGTTGATAGTTTTAGACAGCGTTGGTGTAGGTGAGGCTCCTGATGCATATAAATATGGTGATAATGGTTCAAATACGCTTGGACACATATGCGATGTGACAGGTGTTAAGCTTCCGAATTTAGGTAAATTAGGGCTGGGAAATATACTGCCGCTTAAAAGCGTGGAAGCTGATGAAAGTGCTATAGGTGCATATGGAAAAATGCAAGAACATTCTGCTGGCAAGGATACGACGACTGGACATTGGGAAATAGCAGGACTTTGGATAGACAAAGCTTTTCCAACATTTCCTAATGGATTTCCAGACGAAGTAATAAAGCCATTTGAAGAGAAAATAGGCAGAAAAGTGATAGGGAATAAACCTGCATCAGGAACGGAGATAATTGAAGAGCTCGGAGAAGAACATGTGAAAACAGGTTGTCCTATTGTCTATACGTCGGCAGACAGCGTATTTCAAATTGCTGCTCACGAAGATGTAATACCGCTTAACGAGCTTTATAGAATGTGTGAAATTGCAAGACAAATGTTAAATGGCGAGTTTGCTGTAGGAAGAGTCATAGCAAGACCATTCGTAGGAAAGCCCGGCAATTTTGTCAGGACAGAAAATAGGAGAGATTTTTCATTAAAGCCTTTAAGCCCAACTATATTGGATAACCTTAAAGAGGTTGGCTATGAAGTATTCGCTATAGGTAAGATAGAGGACATATTTGCAGGGTGTGGCATAACAGGTAAGGATCATTCCACAAACAATAAAGACGGTATAAATGCGACTTTGAAGGCTTTAGACAAAATTAAAAGTGGTTTGATTTTTACAAATTTAGTGGATTTTGATATGCTTTATGGACACAGAAACAATCCTGAAGGCTATGCTGATGCTTTAAAATATTTTGATAATCATCTTCCAGAAATATTGGCAAAACTTGATGATGATGATTTGATGATTATAACTGCGGATCATGGCAATGATCCTACTACAGCCAGTACAGATCATTCTAGAGAATATGTACCACTTATAGTATACAGTCCAAAATTTAAACATGGCGCAAACTTGGGAGTGAGACAAACATTTTCTGATATTGCTGCTACTATTGCTGAAGTGTTCAACGTTAAAGGTACAGGTCATGGGACATCATTCCTTGATGAACTGCCATTTTAGTTAGGGGGGGCTTAATATGAGAATGTATGATCTTATAATGAAGAAAAGAGATGGAGGCACTTTTACAAAAGACGAGATAGATTTTATTATATCATCATATACAAAAGATTATATACCTGATTATCAGATGAGCGCTCTTTTGATGGCCATATACTTTAATGGCATGACAAATGAAGAGACTGCAAATCTAACAATGGCCATGGCACGTTCTGGAGATGTATTGGATTTATCTGAAATAAAAGGTATTAAGGTTGATAAACATTCCACTGGAGGTGTTGCAGATACCACCACGTTAGTATTAGCACCTCTTGTTGCAGCTTGTGGTGCGCCTGTTGCAAAGATGTCAGGAAGAGGTCTGGGACATACAGGTGGTACAATAGACAAACTTGAATCTATTCCAGGCATGAGAGTAGAGCTAAGTGAAAGAGAATTCATAGACAATGTAAATAAGCACGGCATTGCTGTTGTAGGACAGTCAAGCAATTTGACACCTGCAGATAAGAAGCTGTATGCATTGAGAGATGTTACTGCAACAGTTGATTCAATACCACTTATAGCAAGTTCCATAATGAGCAAGAAGATCGCTTCAGGTGCTGATGGCATAGTTCTTGATGTAAAAGTTGGACGTGGTGCATTTATGAAAGATATTGAAAGCGCCAAAAAGCTTGCAAATCTCATGGTTGAAATAGGGAATTCTGTTGGCAGGAAGACAGTTGCCCATGTGACAAATATGGATGAACCACTGGGACTTGCCATAGGCAACTCTTTAGAAGTTGTAGAGGCTATTGACGTATTGAAAGGCAATGGTTCAAAAGATCTCCTTGATTTATGCATGGTTTTAGGTGCTGATATGCTTACAATCGCTGGGGTTGCAAAAGATACGGATGAAGCGAAGAAGATGCTGAAGGAAGCATTGACAAGCGGTAAAGCACTGAATAAATTCAAAGAGTTCATTAGTGCGCAAGGTGGAGATGCCAGGATAGTAGATGACATATCACTGCTTCCTCAGGCTAAATATGTTGAATCATGGTGTGCTGAGGAAGACTTGTATATAAAAGATTTATATGCTTTAGATTTAGGACTTATTGCTATGAAATTAGGTGCTGGAAGGTCTACAAAAGAAGACTCTATCGATTTATCAGTAGGTATAATGTTAGGCGGTAAAATCGGAGATATTGTAAGGAAGGGTGATCCTATAGCAACAATATATGCAAATGATAGAGATAAGCTAGAATGGGCTTTAAATGAAATAAAAAAGTTTATAATAATTACAGACGAATACGTCGAAAGGCCACAATTGATATATATGTAAAAATTATATATGATATATGCAAAAATTCCTCTTGGAGGAATTTTTTTTTGCAATCATTTAACATTTTCAAATAAAAGCCGATATAGTTAACAAAACGTTTTATCTATGGAGGGGTGTAAATGACAAAAACATTAAGGGGCGAACTCATAAGAGCTTTTGTAGTAATCGGTATTTTGCTTTTGGTATTATCTTTTACTGTTAATTTTGGGATGATAAACACAAAAAATAATATCAACAATTTAAAAAAGTTTGTCATCAATCAGGTACTTTACATTTCAAACTCACAGGTGCAGCTGGCACAGTACAGCAGCGTTCTTCTGAACGATGTAAATAATTACACTGTCGGGCAGAATACTAAAAGTGCCTTAAAGACTGATTTAAATAACATCACACAAAATATAAATAGCATAGGTAATGCATTGGAAGACTTTAAAGGTACAAGCTTGTATAAACAGTTAAAAGCTGATGTAGATGGCATAAATGATAGCATAAAAAATATTAGTACTGCAATAGATAGTTTAAATGACACATACAATCTTGATCAAGACAGCGATAAGACTTTGAAGATTAGCTATTATGCGACGCAGATTCAGAATAACATGACAGATTTTAGCAATAAGTATTCTCAAGGTTTTTTGCCTATGTTTAATGACATGATAGCTCAGAATGACAGAACATTCAAGGTGTCGGTTATTATAAGTGTTATTTGCATTGTCGTAATCATAATATACTCGCTTATAACTGTTAGAAAACTGAGGAAACTTTCAAGGATTATAAATAGCGAAGTAAGTAAATCAATGGAGCATTCTGAAAAAGTTTTAGATTCATCAATTGAACTGAGAAAAATGGCTGAGGAAAATACAGGAAATATCAAGATGTCAAGAGATGGCATCGAACAGCTTACAGAAAGTATAAATACGATTGCAGAAAATGCTAATGAAGTTGCTTTGTCGATAACAAATGTCTCTGAGGCAAATGAAGAGTTATCAAGGTCTTCCGAGAATTTATTGAATGATATGAATAAGGCTATAGAGAAAATAAGAGAGATAGAAGACAATGTCAAGAATCAAGGAGATGTAGTAAGAAACCTTATTAATACTTTGAATCAAAGTCTTAAAAATTCAAAAGTCAATTCAAATGAGCTGAAAGAGCTGGATAAGAAGATGGGAGGAATAAAAGAAATACTGTCTGCAATATCTGAAATTGCAGATCAGACAAATCTTTTATCTCTCAATGCAGCTATTGAGGCTGCAAGAGCAGGTGAATATGGAAAAGGTTTTGCTGTTGTTGCTGAGGAGATAAGAAAACTGGCTAAGCAGTCTACAGACAGTGTTGTAAAGATTGGTGAGATAATAGAAAACATAACAAGTTATACAGGAGTGACTATTGACAGTGTCATCAATGACATAGATAATTCTACAAAAGCGGCATCAGAAGTTAATAAAGTTCTAGATATATTCAATGACGTTAAGAAGGGCTTTGATGAGATTTCGATGGTTATAAGCAATATATCAGATGTAACTACTGAGACTGCCGCTGGCTCTGACAAGACATTGCAGGCTGTAAAGAGTGTCATGGGTGCATCGCAAAATATATCTGCACAAGTTGAGGAGCTTTTAGCATCTTCTGAGCAGTTGATGGAAATAATAAATAAAGTTGATGAAAACAACACAAAGAATTTAGATTATGTAAATAATCAAGTAACATTTACTGAAGAGCAAAAAGCTAACATGGAAAGCATAACAAATGCAGTTAAAAAATTATAAATGCTTTACATTTTTGTGTAAATTTGATATTATAAAATTAAGAAGGCGTGTAACTGCAATGCAGGCATTAGCCGGTAAGGTTTTTATTACCTTGCCGGCTTTTTGATTTTATTAAAAAAGAAAGGAAGGTAATTGATTGATGAAGAGGATTTTTGAGCTTACGTCAAGTGACATCATGAATATGAAAGGCAGAGAATTAGTTGAAACTATTAGGGAATCTGAGGGAAGGACTGTCATGGCGGAGACTATTGTAACTTTTCCGACTCCTATATATGGAGTATCAAATCCAGAACTTGCAGCAGCATTTGGAGCGGATCTCATTACTCTTAACTTTTTTGATTTTCAGAAACCATTCATATTTGGAATAGATGACATGGATGCCAATATATCTAAAGGACCGGAAGAACTTATTAAACTGGCAGAGAAAGCTTCAAAAAATTCGCAGGATGCAGATTACATTAGAAATTTGAAGGAGATAGTAGGAAGATTTATCGGTGTTAATATTGAGCCTGTACCTGAGGGTATAGAGTATGTTGAAGGGAGAAAATTAAGCAGAGAAAATCTGGAAAAGATAAAGTTCTATAGGTTTGACTATGTTATGATAACAGGAAATCCAAATACAGGTGTAAATGCAGACACAATTATAAGCGGAATAGAAATGTCTCGCAAAATATTAGGCGATGATATCATGATCATAGCAGGTAAAATGCACGGTGCAGGGTCAGGCAATATCTACGACCCGCAAATATTAAAAAACTTTGTGGAGGTTGGTGCTGACTGCATACTTATACCTGCGCCTGGTACAGTTCCGGGGATAGATTTAAATGTTGCAAAAATGCAGATCGATGCAATACATGAAGCAGGTGCTTTAGCACTGACTGCTATAGGTACTTCCCAGGAAGGATCTCAAAGAAGTGTGATCGAAAATATTGCAGTACAATCGAAAATGGCTGGAAGCGATATACAGCATATAGGTGATGCAGGATACGCTGCTGGTATTGCAACTCCTGAAAATATAATGGCTTTATCTATTGCTATAAGAGGTGTAAGGCACACATATAGAAGGATGGCATATTCTATAAAAAAATAGGTATTGACAGGATAAAGAAAGTAGCTTATAATATTACTGTAAACGAATAAAGTATGTTTCACAGCGTGTCACTGGTAAAGCAGGCATGAGCTGGTGAGGTTTTAATACCTTTCCAGCTCTTTTTTATGCCAAAATAAATATTAAGGAGGTATTATCATGAAAGGACTAGGTAATTTACAAAAGCTAGGCAAAGCCTTGATGCTTCCTATAGCCGTTTTACCTGCTGCGGCATTGCTTTTAAGGCTGGGAGCAAAGGACGTTTTCAACATTCCATTTATTACAAACGCCGGTGGTGCAATATTTGACAACTTGCCACTTATCTTCGCAATAGGCATCGCAATAGGTTTTGCCGGTGGAGATGGCGTTGCTGGATTAGCAGCTACGGTTGGTTATTTGGTTTTGACAAAAGGTGCGACCACAATCAATAAAGACATCAATATGGGTGTTCTTGGCGGTATCTTAATAGGTGTTATAGCAGGTTATTTGTACAATAGATACCATGACGTAAAATTGCCTGACTTTTTAGGCTTTTTTGGTGGAAAGAGATTTGTCCCGATAATAACATCGTTAGCAGCTTTGATATTGGCTTTTGCTGCAGGTTATGTATGGCCGCCCATACAGAATGTAATTTATGCTTTAGGAAAGTGGATAATAAGTGCGGGAGCCTTTGGCGTATTCATTTACGGTGTATTGAACAGGTTGCTTATTCCAGTTGGACTTCATCATGTCATTAATAGCCTTGTTTGGTTTGTCTTTGGTTCATTTAAATCTGCATCTGGAGCAATTGTCACTGGTGATTTAAATAGATTTTATGCAGGAGACCCAACTGCCGGTAGATTTATGACAGGATTTTACCCGATAATGATGTTTGCATTACCTGCTGCTGCACTTGCTATGGTAATGGCAGCTAAGCCCAAAAACAGAAAAGCCGTATCTGGGATTATGATTTCTGCGGCATTGACAGCTTTTCTAACAGGTATAACAGAACCTATTGAATTTGCATTTATGTTCTTGGCACCTGTGCTGTACGTAGTGCATGCAATTTTAACAGGTTTGTCCCTTGCCATAACATATATATTAGGAATAAGAATGGGGTTTGGATTTTCTGCAGGCCTAATAGATTATATACTAAGCTTTGGTATATCTTCTAAACCATTGTTACTACTACTTATTGGTATAATTTATGCTGTAGTGTACTTCTTTGTCTTCTACTTCTTGATCGTCAAATTGAATTTGCCGACGCCAGGAAGATTAGATGAAGATACCAACGATACTACAGAACAATTGTCAAATTCTGATATAGGTGAGATGGCTCAGAATTATTTAGCACTTTTAGGAGGAGCAGGCAATATCGTATCACTAGAATCGTGTATTACAAGACTCCGCTTAAGTGTAAAAGATGATACAGTTATAAATGATGATGAGCTTAAAAAAGCCGGTGCTAATGGTGTGATAAGGATGGGGAAAGGAACATTACAAGTTATCGTAGGTACAAAAGCAGATTTGATTGCACAAGAAATGCAGAAAAGAATGAAGAAAAAGTAAATATTTTAAGCGGCCGCTTAGGCCGCTTAAAATATCTATAACTATTAATAATAAATTATATAATATTTATTATAGTATAATATTGCGAAAGGATTGGTTTTGATGTTTAATATATTTAAAATGAAATTTTCAAGTGAAAGTATTATTTCGCCTTTTAAAGGTAGATTAATAAATATTGAAGATGTTCCGGATCCAGTATTTTCAGGTAAAATGGTTGGTGATGGTGTAGCAGTTGAGCCGGAAGAAGGCATTGTATATTCACCAGTAAATGGAGAGATTATTCAGCTTTTCCCAACAAAACATGCAGTAGGAATAAAATCATCTGGTGGACTTGAGATATTGATTCATATAGGAATGGATACAGTTGAAATGAAAGGTGATGGTTTTGAAAGCTTTGTTAAAGAAGGTCAAAAGGTAAAAATAGGCGATAAATTGATAAAATTTGATATAGAAAAAATAAAAGAAAACCACTCTATAATAAGCCCAGTAATTATAACAAATATGGGAGTTGTGGATAAAATAAAGAAAAGAGAAGGTGGTATTTTTGTTGAAAGTGGGAAAACAGAGATTATGAAAGTCAGCCTAAAGTAATTTAAAAATATTTTATTTTTAGTACTATAGGGGGGAGGGTCATGTTTAGAGTAGTTAAGGCATTGAATAACAATGTTGTGATGGCTTATGATGAAAAAAACCTTGAATGTATAGTTGTCGGTAAAGGGATAGGTTTCTCAAAAAAGTTTGGAGACAAGATAGGTGAAAAAATTGAGAAAGTTTATTATCTGCAAGAAAAAGCCAACGTGGTAAAATTCTCCGAGCTGCTGGAAAATATAAGAAACGATATAATAGGTATATCAGAGGAATTGATAGCATATGCTGAAAATGTGAAGGGCAAGAAATTGAATGAGCACATACACATAGCACTGCCTGATCATATAGCATTTGCAATCGAGAGAATAAAAGGCGGCATAGATATAAAAAACCCCTTTAACCAAGAAATAAGTGCCCTTTATAAAGATGATTATAAAATAGCACTTAAAGCCATTGATATCATAAGTGATAGATTAAATATTAAGCTTCCTGAAGATGAAGCAGGGTTTATTGCGCTGCACCTTCATGCGGCATTCGAAAATTCTGGTGTGTCAGTTACCATGAAAAATACAAGACTTGTTTCAGAACTTGTGAAAAATATAGAAGATATGATAGACAGGAAGATTGAGACGGATTCTATTGATTATCTGAGGCTTATTACGCATTTGAAATTTGCAATTGACAGAATAGAGAGAGGTATGCCCATATCAAATGAACTTCTTTTACAAATAAAGAGAAAATTTAAAAAAGCATATAAAATAGCGACAAATGTTGCGCAAATCATAGGAAATTCCTTAGATAAGGATGTACCAGAAGATGAAATAGGCTATCTTGCCATACACATTCAAAGATTGATAAATGATTGATAAAAACCAGATTAGCATATATAATCTGGTTTTTGCAATTTTATATATAAAAAATTGCAAAAACTATTGACTTTATTTTTTTATATGAATAAAATATATACATAAGTTTTTTTGTTTTATGAAGGGGGAAGTTCGATGAAATTCAAAAAAGAGGATGGAAAATTGTACCTAGTAGATACAACGCTGAGAGATGGAGAACAAACTGCAGGTGTCGTTTTTGCTAATAGTGAAAAAATTAGGATTGCGAAAATGCTTGATGAAATAGGTGTGAATCAACTGGAAGTCGGAATTCCAACGATGGGTGGCGACGAGAAAGAAACAATTGCTAAAATTGCAAAACTTGGACTGAATGCCAGCATAATGGCATGGAACAGAGCAGTTATAGATGACGTAAAAGAATCATTAGAATGCGGTGTTGATGCCGTTGCGATTTCAATATCAACATCAGATATACACATAGAGCACAAACTTAGGACTTCAAGGCAGTGGGTTTTGGATCACATGACCAGTGCTGTCCAATTTGCTAAAAAAGAAGGCGTCTATGTATCTGTAAATGCAGAAGATGCATCAAGGACAGACATAGATTTTCTCATAGAATTTGCAAAATGTGCAAAAGAGGCCGGTGCAGACAGGTTGAGATTTTGTGATACTGTAGGTATATTAGACCCATTTAAGACATTTGATGTTATAAAAAGGATAAAAGAGTCTATTGATATAGATATTGAAATGCATACACATAACGACTTTGGAATGGCGACAGCAAATGCGCTTGCCGGATTTAAAGCTGGAGCTAATTTTATAGGTGTTACGGTAAATGGACTTGGAGAAAGAGCAGGAAATGCAGCATTAGAGGAAGTGGTGATGGCACTAAAACATGTGTATAAGTATGACATCGGAATAGATACGAAAAGGTTTAGAGAATTATCTGAGTACGTATCTGCTGCATCTGGCAGACAGCTACCCTCATGGAAAGCAATTGTCGGTACAAATGTCTTTGCACATGAATCTGGAATCCACGTTGATGGTGCACTAAAAGATCCGCATACTTACGAGATTTTTGATCCAGATGAAGTAGGCTTAGAGAGGCAGATAGTGATAGGCAAACATTCAGGGACGGCTGCACTTATCAACAAATTCAAAGAATACGGCAGAACATTGCCTGAAAATGAAGCAAAAGAATTGCTGCCATATGTGAGAAGTTTGTCAATTCAGCTTAAGAGGCCGCTTTTTGATAAAGAATTGATATATCTGTATGAAGAGCATATTTCTAAGATAAAGGCAATTTAGCATTAAGGGGGATGGCAAGTGAATTTAACGCAGAAAATATTGAAAAAACATTTAGTAGATGGTGAACTTATAAAAGGCCATGAGATAGCGATTAAGATAGATCAGACGTTGACACAAGATTCTACAGGCACTATGGCGTATTTGGAGCTGGAAGCACTTGGAGTTGATAAAGTTAAGACAGAGCTTTCTGTTGCATATGTAGATCACAACATGCTGCAGGAAGGCTTTGAGAATGCAGATGATCACAAGTACATTCAGACTGTTGCTGCAAAGCACGGGATATACTTCTCAAGGCCTGGAAACGGCATATGCCATCAAGTACACCTTGAGAGGTTTGGTAAACCAGGGAAGACTCTTTTAGGTTCTGACAGCCATACACCGACAGGCGGCGGTATAGGTATGCTGGCAATAGGTGCAGGTGGATTAGATGTGGCACTGGCTATGGCAGGTGAGCCTTATAGATTAGTAATGCCAGAGGTCATAAACGTCAGATTGACAGGAAAGCTAAAACCGTGGGTATCTTCTAAAGATATTATATTAGAGCTCTTAAGGCGGCTTACTGTTAAAGGTGGAGTGGGCAAGATATTTGAGTATTCTGGAGACGGTGTTACAACGCTGTCTGTGCCTGAAAGAGCTACAATCACAAATATGGGAGCAGAGCTTGGCGCAACGACATCTATCTTCCCATCTGACTTTCGCACGTATGAATTTTTAAAAGCCCAAAAGAGAGAAGATGACTTTGAAGCATTGTTGCCAGACGATGATGCGGAATACGATGGTGTGATAGAAATAAATCTTGACGAATTAGAGCCGATGGTTGCACTGCCTCACAGTCCTGACAATGTTATAAAGGTAAAAGACGCGGGTAAGTTAAAAGTTGATCAGGTAGCCATTGGTTCTTGCACAAATTCATCGTATATGGATATGATGAAGGTAGCTGCAATATTAAAAGGTGGACTCATAGCAGAAGGGGTAAGCTTGGTCATATCTCCCGGCTCAAGGCAGGTTCTCAACATGCTTGCAAAGAATGGTGCTTTATCAGATATGATATCAGCCGGCGCAAGGATACTAGAGACAGCTTGCGGTCCATGCATAGGTATGGGGCAGGCACCGGCTACAAACGCTATTTCCTTAAGGACATTTAATAGAAATTTTTACGGCAGGTGTGGTACAAAGTCAGCAAAAGTATATCTGGTCAGCCCAGAAGTGGCTGCGGCATCGGCATTGGCTGGATACCTTATAGATCCTCGTGAGCTAGGTGATGAAATAAATGTTGAGATGCCAAGTGAGTTTTTAGTAAATGATAATATGATAATAAAGCCACCAGTCAACGCTGATGAATTTGAGGTTGTAAGAGGTCCAAATATAAAGCCTTTTCCACTGAATACGCCTCTATCTGACATACAAAAGAAGGTTTTGATAAAGGTTGGGGATGACATAACGACAGACCATATTATGCCGTCAAATGCGAAGCTTTTGCCATTGAGATCAAATATTCCGGAGCTTTCAAAGCATTGCTTTGAGACGATAGATCCTGACTTTTCAAAGAGAGCTTTGGAAAATGGCGGCGGTATTATAATTGGAGGAAATAATTACGGGCAAGGCTCAAGCAGAGAACACGCTGCATTAGCGCCGCTTCAGCTTGGAGTGAAAGCTGTAATAGCAAAGTCGTTTGCAAGGATACACAAGGCTAACCTTATAAATAGCGGCATTCTTCCGCTTACATTTGTAAATGATGAAGATTATGATAAAATCGATCAAGGCGACGTGCTAAAGATTGCAGATGCTGTAAATCAAGTTATGTCAAAAGACAAGATTGTTGTAGAAAATGTGACAAAAGGATATAAATTTGAAGTAGATCTGGATGTCACCGACAGAAATCGGGAAATTCTAATAGAAGGTGGACTCATAAATTACGTTAAGAAAAAAGATAAAGTTTGATGAAAAAAGCATGCTTAGGCATGCTTTTTTTCATCAAGTCTTTGGTATATAATAAACATATATGCATGAAAAGGGGTTAATATTGATGGATAATGAAAGGCTTAAAAAGCAGATAGAGTTTTTAAAAGAAATCGACAAGATAAAGCAAATTTTTAGGCAGACTCTTTTGATGGATGGCACGCGGCATGAAAATGATGCTGAGCATTCGTGGCACCTTGCAATGATGGCGATGGTTCTTTCAGAATACGCAAACGAGAAAGTCGATGTTAGCCATGTGATTAAGATGGTTCTTGTACACGATATAGTGGAGATTGATGCTGGTGATACATTTGTATATGATGAAAAAGGATATGAAGACAAGTCAGAGAGGGAAAAGAAAGCGGCAGAGAGGATATTTAATATTTTGCCAAGAGATCAAGCAGATGAGATGAGAGCTTTATGGGATGAATTTGAGGAGCGCAAAACGCCTGATGCGAAGTTTGCATCTGCCCTTGATAGAATGCAGCCAATAATACATAATTATTATACGAAGGGACATTCATGGCGAGAGCACGGCGTTAAAAGTCATCAAGTGCTTGAGAGAAATAAAATTGTAAGTGAAATAGCGCCGGAATTATGGAAATTTATAAATGATATATTGGAAGACTCTATAAATAAGGGATACATTGAAAGATAGCTTTTATTTACACAAAATCTTTGATAAAATATAAAGAAAAACAGGAGGTCAATTTGATGTCGGTATTTGATGTGCTAAAAGAGAGGAATTATATTCAGCAGATGACGCATGAAGATGAAATAAAGGAGTTGCTTGAGAAAGAGAAGGTGACTTTTTACATAGGTTTTGATCCTACTGCTGATAGTTTGCATGTTGGACATTTTTTACAGCTAATGGTAATGGCGCATATGCAGAGGGCAGGACATAGACCTATCGTACTTATCGGCGGTGGGACTGCCATGGTAGGTGATCCTACAGGAAAGACAGACATGAGGAAAATGCTTACGAAAGAGGAGATATCCCACAATGCCGAAGCTTTTAAAAAGCAAATGAGTCGCTTTATAGATTTTTCTGATGGGAAAGCAATTCTTGCCAATAATGCAGACTGGCTTTTGAATCTAAATTATGTAGAATTTTTGAGAGATATAGGGGTACATTTTTCTGTAAATAAGATGCTTACAGCGGAATGCTTCAAGACGAGGCTTGAAAGGGGACTGTCATTTTTAGAGTTTAATTACATGCTTATGCAGGCGTATGATTTTCTAATGCTTAATAAAGAATACGGCTGTGTACTTGAGATGGGTGGAGATGATCAATGGTCCAACATATTAGCTGGTGTCGATCTAGTAAGAAGAAAAGAAGGAAAACAAGCATACGGCATGACATTTACACTTCTTACCACCAGCGAAGGAAAGAAGATGGGCAAGACTGAAAAAGGGGCGATATGGCTTGATGCGGAAAAGACGCCTCCATATGATTTTTACCAATACTGGCGCAATATAGATGATTCTGATGTGGAAAAATGCCTCTCATTGTTGACATTTTTGCCTATGGATGAGGTTAGAAGGCTTGGTTCTTTAAAAGATAAGGAGATAAATGAGGCTAAAAAAGTTTTGGCGTACGAAGTTACAAAACTTGTACACGGTGAGGATGAAGCTAGAAAAGCCCAAAAGGCAGCAGAGGCACTGTTTGAAGGCAGCGGTGACCTAAGCAATGTACCAACATCGATAATTACTCATGATATGTTAGGATCTAGTTTGCTTGATGTCCTCACAAAGACCAACATTATTCCTTCAAAAAGTGAAGGAAGAAGGTTGATTACTCAAGGTGGTCTTTATGTAAATGATGAGAATGTAAAAGATATAAATGCTGTAGTGACGGAAGATATGTTTAAACAAGGCTACATGCTTGTTAGAAAAGGGAAAAAATCATATAACAAAATAGTCATTCAGTAAGTGCATGGGCGTACATAAGTGTACGCTCATATTTTTATAAATTTAATATTTTATTAATTATTACTGATTTGTAAAATATTATATAATGGGAATGAGGGATTAAAGGGGAGTGCATTGATGAAAAAATTCATAGTTTCTTTGTTAATAATGATTATCGCCTTTGCAATATCGTATGAGATAACAATAGGAGAACAGGGAAATGCAGCCAAAGGAGCTTCTAAATTAAAAGGTAGTAAGTCCTTTTACAGTTCTTCTTTACTTAACAATGAAAAGGATAAAAATAGCAGTGTAGAGATAACGATAAGTGCTGCAGGTGATACGACATTGGGATCTGACGAAAGCTTTGGCGATGAGTACACATTTGACTCTGAATTTAAAAAGCACAATGGAGATTACGGATATTTTACTCAAAATGTGAAAGACATCTTTAAAAGAGACGATCTGACAATAGTCAATCTGGAGGGAACATTTACAAATGCAGTAAAAGAAGCTGACAAAGAGTACAAATTCAAAGGTAATCCACTGTATGTGAATATTTTGAAAGATGGCGGAATCGATGCTGTAAATCTTGCCAATAACCATTCGTTCGATTATGGAAGACAGGGGTTTGATGATACAGTTAATACACTTAAAAAAGCTGGAGTAGGTTACTTTGGGTATGGATATAAATACATTAAAGATATAAAGGGAATAAAAATTGGTGTACTGGGATATACTGGATGGAGCTTCCCTAATGACTTAAAAAAGCAAATAAAGGCGGATATATATGATATGAAAAAACAAGTCAGTTTAGTGGTTGTATGTTTTCACTGGGGCGATGAAGGTAAGTACTATCCTAATAAGACTCAGATTGCAATAGGACATTATGCTGTAGACGAGGGTGCAGATCTTGTATTGGGTACACATCCGCATGTGATAGAAGGAATAGAAAAATACAATGGCAGGTACATAGTTTATTCTTTAGGCAACTTCATCTTTGGTGGCAACAGAAATCCTTCAGACAAGGATGCATTTATTTTTCAACAGACTTTTACATTTGATGAAACGAAAAGTTTAATTGAATCGACAAATATGAATTTGATACCTATATCGATTTCGTCTGTAAAAGAGAGAAATGACTTTAGACCTGTCATATTAGAAGGCAGTGAAAAAGATAGGGTATTAAAAAAGATTGATGATTTATCTAGAAATTTATAAAATAAAGGGTTCTAAATGAACCCTTTTAAATGTTTTTTGGTCTATTTTTTTCATCAACAAATACAATTTTTGGCTTATAAGTTTTAGCAGTTTCATCATCCATTACAGCATACGAAATGATTATTATGATATCACCGGGCATGCAAAGCCTTGCCGCAGCACCGTTTAAACATATAGTACCTGAATTTTCCTCTCCTTCTATGACGTATGTCTCAAACCTTGCTCCATTGTTGTTATTGACAATTTGCACTTTTTCTCCAGGCAAAATATCCGCAAGGTCCATTAACTTTTTATCTATTGTGATGGATCCCGTGTAATTCAAATTTGCATCTGTAACAATTGCTCTGTGAATTTTTGACTTCATCATGAATCTCTGCATTATACATCCACGCCCCATAATAGATTATCAATCAATCTTGTATTTCCTATATAACATGCAATAGCAATCAATGCTTTATCGTTTATTGCCGTTAAATCTTCAAGTGTATCTGGATGAACACATGATACGTACTGAATTTTACACAGTGGCTCACTTTCTAAAATATTCTTGACGCGACTTATTATGTTTTCTGCATTTCTTTCGCCGCTTTTAAGAATCTTTTCAGCTTCTTTTAGCGACTTATTTAAAATTAATGCAGCATGTCTTTCATCATCGTTTAAGTACACATTTCTTGAACTTAGGGCTAAGCCGTCTTCATCCCTTACGATAGGAGATGCAATTATTTTAACCGGGACATTCAAATCCTCTACCATTTTTTTAATTACAGCCACCTGTTGTGCATCTTTTTGACCAAAGACTGCAATGTCTGGTGTAAAGATGTTAAAAAGCTTTGTAACTACTGTGCATACACCATCAAAATGACCTGGCCTATACGCGCCGCATAGTTTATTTGTGATTTTAATTACACTTACTGTAGTAAGCCTTTCATTTGGATACATTTCTTCAACTGATGGTGTAAAGACGAGGTCACAGCCATTCTCTTCTAAAAGCTTAATATCTCTTTCAATGTCTCTTGGATATTTATTATAATCTTCATTTGGACCAAACTGGATTGGATTTACAAATATGCTGGCACAGACGAAGTCAGAATTTTCCTTGGCTTTTTTTATAAGTGAAAGATGCCCTTCATGAAGGTATCCCATAGTTGGAACAAGACCGATTGTCTTACCTTGTGCTTTTTGAGCTTTTATGGCTTCTCTTACATCGCTTATCTTTTTAACGACTATCATTTTGCATCACTCTTTCTTGAAGTAAATGAGTATTCTTCAGTAGGGAATAGGCTATTCCGTACATCAGAAATATAATTGTTGACAGACTCCCTGATTATTTTATCAATATTGGCGTACTGCTTCACGAATTTTGGCTTATGACCTTGCGTAAGCCCCAGCATATCGTGAAGTACAAGTATCTGACCATCGCAATAAGGACCTGCTCCAATCCCGATTGTAGGAACTGAGATAGATTCAGTGATTTCTCTCGCCAGATCCATTGGCACGCATTCCAATACAAGGGCACATATACCGGCATCTTCTAATGATTTTGCATCACTTTTTAATTTTGATGCCTTTTTATCGTCTTTGCCTTGAACTTTGTATCCACCTAATTGGTTTACAGATTGAGGTGTGAGGCCTATGTGGCCTACTACTGGAATACCGGCATTTACGATCGATTTTACTGTCTCAGCAACTTCAATACCTCCTTCCAATTTTACAGATTGCGCACCGCCTTCAGCCATAAGCCTTGCCGCATTCTTTAGTGCATCTTCTTTAGAGATGTTGTATGACATAAAAGGCATATCAGCTATGATAAAAGCTCTTGTCGCTGCTTTTGTAACAGCCTTTGTGTGATGGACCATATCATCCATTGTAACAGGTATCGTGCTTTCATAGCCTAATACTGCCATACCGAGGGAATCACCTACCAATATCATATCGACGCCACATTCGTCTAGTATTTTTGCAGTCGGGAAATCATATGCTGTCAAAGCAGTTATTTTCTTGCCCTCTGATTTATATTTTCTCAAAGTAGAAACAGTAACTTTATCATTCATTAAATATCTCCTCCAATTCAGTCATTTTTGCATCACCTGGATTTTTGAAAAATTTTATTGTGGCTAACCCCATAACTTTGTAAAGTTTTAAGATTTCAACGTCTTTTATATTTTCTATATGCTTTTTTATTGTATCTATGTCGCATCTGGCAATGGGACCTGATAGAGATGCGTCACATCCTCTTTCACTTATGTTTTTCAAAGTTCCGCGTATCAACGGCAAAAGTAAATCTGGATATTTCTCTGTTGGAAAGCCAGAAGCTTTTAGCAATTCATTAGCTGCCTTTACCAACGTTACAAGGTAATTTGATGCTACAACACATGATACATGGTATAAAGGTTTGTTTATACCATGTATCACTATTGGCTTTGCACCTATCGCTTTGACTATATTTATTCCGGCATCTACAGCAATGTCGTCGCCTTCAACAGTAAAATAACTTTCAGGAAGCAGAGAGACTGCGGATTCTATTGACGGACATGTCTGTACAGGATGTAAAACCATTGTATATCCATATTCCTTTAGTGGTTTTAGTACATCAATAGAAATTGAGCCACTTAAGTGTGCGAAGATTTTATTATTTATCAGTTTTTTGTACTTCAAGATCTTTTCAACTATACTGCATATGCTGTCATCTTTTGTACTGATTATGATCACATCTGATGCATTAATGATGTCTTCGTATTTCAAGAAAGCATTGGAATTTGTCAAAGATGATGCTTTGAGTGATGAACTAATATTACGGCTTAAATATCCTGAGACTTTTATTGAAGAATTAGACAATAAAATGCCGAGGCCTGTGCCAACCTTACCTGCTCCAATGAAACCGATTTTCAATTTATCACTCCCTTCCTATATGATCGGGAGATAATAAAAAAACCTTCCGTACGGAAGGCATAATACACCAATTTTTATCTCCCGTCCCGGTCATATGATCCTGGCGAGGCTTAATTTTCAAAATCTTAGTCTTGGGTATGGTTCCATTGCGGATACCATCATAAATAAAATAGCACTTTGCTTTGATAAAGTCAATAAAATTTGCTTGTCTGAGATTTGCAGGATTAAAATTTCAGCTAATAATGACAACAAATTTATTGATTACATACATGGAAAATGATAAAATTAGGTTGTAAAAATAGATATGAAAATTAAGAATTTTGAAATAATACTATGTATAGGGAAGTGTTAGTTTGAGTGAAATAGATGAGAAATTATTTTTTGACAATAATGATGAGATTGAGAGCATAGCAAAAAAATTCAACTTAAAGCTTTTAATTTTGTTTGGATCTTATGCAAAAGGCTTAAATCATGAAAACAGCGATATAGATCTGGCCTTTGAAAGTTATGAGGCATTATCATACGATGAAGAGATGAAATTGCTTTTAAATTTATCTTTATATTTTAGAACCGAAAAAGTCGATCTGGTCAATATTAAAAAAGCTGATCCCTTGCTTTTGTATCAGATTGCAAAATATGGAAAACTTCTTTACGGCTTATCAGAGGATTTTGTGGAATTTAAGTGTTATGCATCTTTCAGGTATGCCGATACTCAGTTTTTAAGAGAACAAAGGAGACAGTATTTGCGAAAAGAAATAGATAAATTGTTGAGAGGGTGAATCAAATGGGTGATACGTGAAGCTGGAGTTTTGGATGTGGACTTTGCAGTTAAGATTGCTCCAGCTTCTGGTTTAAGAAATAGACTAGTGCACCAATATGAAAAGATTGATGATAAAATTGTATACAACAGCATCAAGATGGCAATAGAGGATTTTAGCAGATATGTTGATATAATAAGCAGGTATATAGGTGTCTGAGAAGTTATGTTGTTTTGATAATATCCATCCATATGGTATAATTCTATTTAAAAATAATATTATACGAAAGAGGGTATTGCATTATGGAGAATGCTGCTATAAATAGAGAAGAAGCGTATGCGTTATTAAAGGAGTACAATAAAAGCGAAAGCCTGATAAACCATGCATTGGCTGTTGAAGCAGTTATGAGGCATTTTGCTGAGCTATTTGGTGAAGACAAGGAAAAGTGGGGTATTATAGGGCTTCTTCACGATCTTGATTATGAGATGTATCCAAATGAACACTGTAAAAAAGTAAGGGAAATTTTAGAGAGACATGGATGGCCTGATGACTATATTCATGCAATAGAAAGCCATGGTTGGAAGATCTGTACAGACGTAGAACCAGTACATAAAATGGAAAAGGTTTTGTACACAATTGATGAATTGACTGGACTTATTACAGCAACAGCGCTTATGCGCCCCAGCAAAAGCATACTTGATTTGGAAGTAAAATCTGTAAAGAAAAAATGGAAACAGAAAAGTTTTGCAGCAGGAGTAAATAGAGACGTTATAGCAGAAGGTGCAGAGTTATTGGGCATGGATTTAGATAAAGTAATCGAGGAAACTATTATAGGTATGAGAGATGTGGCAGATGAGATAAGCTTAAAGGGAAATATATAATGTGTTTAATTTTCTTGATTTAAATATTTTGAAAATTTTTGTTGATTAAATTATGCTAAAGTGGTAAAATATAGTTGATTGAAAATTAACAAGCATAGTCAAGGAGGAGTCCTATTGAAAAAGTACATATCAATCTTTCTTGTAACGATGATGATTGCTGCTATTCCTGTAATAGGCTTGGCAGCGCAGCCCGGTTCCAACTACATGACAAGACAAGAATTTATAAATGACTTAATAAAAGGAGCCGGTATCAATTTAGGTGGAAAAGATGTTTCACAATACGTTGTTGACAACCGTATATTAGAAGGTGACGGAAAAGGAAATTTGCTGCTTTCAGAACCTATTACGTATGAACAGATAGCGACGATATTAAGCAGATTTTATGGGCTGTCTATGATCGACGCACATCAGATAAATGAATCTCAGTATGTCTATGCATTGGAAGAAGGACTGATACCGCAAGATGTTTCATTAAGCGATAAAGTAACAAAAGATGAAGGGCAGCAGATTTTATCAAATTTATTTGTTAATTATGGTGAAGCTAAAGATTTGATTAATAATACAAAGGGCACTAAGTTAAAAAGTGGAAGCTTGGCTGGAAATATGAAGGTATCAATGGGATTTAACGATGGTGTCTCAATTCCATTCGATACTGTGAGTATGCAAGTTTATGCCGATTACAATTTAGATACGGGGATTCATGAGGTATTAAGCATGAATATTCCGAATGTAGGAGAAACGACTATTGAAGAGTATTTGATGGGTGACAAAATATACGTAAAATCTCCAGATGGCCAGTGGAATTATATGACGGTTCCAGGCATGTCCAATGCGCTGAATATGCAAAATTTCCAGCAGAATAATCTGCTTAATGAAGATGTACTGTATAGATTTGGAGGCACCAGTGTTCTTAATGGTAAAGAAGTAAATGTTATTGATGCATATGTTAAAATGACAGACGTAAGCAAGATAGATGAATATTTAAATACCCTTGGTTTAAGTAATCTTCTTGGTGGAATGAAGTACGGCGATCTTTTTGATGGAATGTACGGCAAGTTTGCTTATTATATCGATGCTAATACAAATGAAGTGTACAAAGTAGATATGATCATGAAGATAGTTTATAAGCAGGGAGCTAAGATAGAGGGGCAAGATATACCGATAAGATGGGAAATGGTCAGTGGCTCAATGGTTTATTCAAATATAAATAGCAATGACGTAAAGATTGAATTACCTGATGATGCGAAAAATGCTAAGGAATTAGCGGTTCCTGCACAAAATTAAAAGTATTTTTAAACCCGGTTTAATGCCGGGTTTTTATAGTATGTTTTCAAGGGTAAGTTTTTCGTTTGACGGTATATGACTGTACAATTCTTTTAGAGTTTTTAGTTCTGCAAGACTTAAGTCTTTATTTTTGGAGTCAATGAAGCTTTTAAGCTTTGATAAGCTCATGTCTATGTCATCAATTTCTCTGTGTTCAATTAAAATTGCCCATTTGCTGTTTACTTTGCCCCATGTTTTCTCTAAATCATTGACACATGTTTCTGCACTTTTCCAGTTGTCATTTTTTATATTTTTCTCTATAACGTCTAGTTTTTTTTCCATACTATTTGATGAAGTGTATAGGTATTTGTATGAAGTTATGTCAACAAAGATTATCAATATAATTATCATTACAATCAATGGAACTACATATTTCATCTATGTCACTCCTTTTTATATACTGTCAATACTTTATTTGGATCAAGCGATGCCAGTATTACATTCTCTATGTTATTTACGTTCCACATCTTTAATTGATCGTTGAGCCATTTCATATCTACATTAGCAATTTTCATGTTTTGATGTATAATATTTCCATCGATTATGATGGGCAGTGGAAGACCTTCGTATTGAGGCTTTATATTCAAATCGTTTGGCGTTACAGGTCTTTTGTCTACTTTTGGTATTACACTTAAGCAGCCGTTTGTCTCTAAAATTGCGTATTCTACGTCTGCAATATTTGGATAACCCATTACCCGAAGTTCTTCCAGGAGGTCATTGATATTGTACCTTTCTTTTTGAAGTTCTTTTGTCAAAATTTTACCTTTATCTATTAAAACCGTAGGTTTACCGCAAATCATTTCACGACCACGAAGGCTTTTCATGGATATATAAGATAAAAAAAGCTGTGATATAAGCAGAGTGAAAATAGGTATGATACCAGTCAAAAGCGGTATGCCTTTGTTTTGCATCGGTACGGCAACTAGATCAGCTATCATTATCGCTACCACTAATTCATATGGCTGCAATTGTCCAATTTGCTGTTTTCCCATTATTCTCATGACAACTACTACCAAAAAATAAAGGATTAGCGTGCGAAAAAATATTATAAGCATAATCCCATCCTTCCTTTTAATGTGTCATAAATATATTTTGAGAGTATTATCATAAAATATACGTTGTAGAAAAGATCGTTAAATAAAAAATTAAAATGTAAAATTTTCAGTGTTAACGTTTTATGTTAGATTATGATATAGTATGTAAATTTACAAACTGTTATAATATAGTATAGAAAAATAAATATAGGGGTTGAAATATATGTGTAAATTATTTGTAACAGATGCGGATGGTAGCCTTTTAGATAGCAATAATAAAATATCTGAAGCAAATATTAATGCTATAAACGAGTTAAGATCAAAGGGGATCATTTACACAATTGCCACAGGTAGGATGTTTTCATCAATATTACCATATGCTTTAGAGCTTAAAGTGAATGCACCTGTCATATGTTTCAATGGAGCACTTATAAAAGATGCCTACACTAAAAAAGTGTACTATTATAATCCAATACAGTCTGAGGATGCTATTAAGGCCATCAATATATTAAAGGATAGTGGCTATCAGGTAAATCTCTATATTGATGACAGGTTAGTTGTAGAAGAGATTAACGAAAAAGTAGAATGGTATTTGTCTTTTAATAGGGTTGAAGTAGATGCTGTTGGTGATCTTGCTGAATACATCAGAAAAACTGGCAAAGGCACTGCAAAAATATATGCTATAGGTGACATAAAAAATCCTGCCCCTGTAGAACCTGAGGTTTATGATGAGTTATCAAAAATAGTTTTGGTATCCACATCAGGAGGCGGTCATCTGGAAATAAATGCAAAAGGAGTTAGCAAAGGCAATGCATTAAAGACACTGGCAAATATGTACAATATAAAAAGAGATCTTGTTGCAGCTGTTGGTGACAATCTAAATGATTTATCTATGATAGAATATGCTGGATTTGGCATTGCGATGGCTAATGCACCGGAACTTGTCAAAATAAAGGCAGATTTTGTTACAAAGTCAAATAATGATGATGGTGTTGCTTTTGCGATAAACAAAATTTTTGCAAGGCAACAAAGTTTGGCTGTGTAGAATATCAGAAAACCACCTTTTGCATATAATATATTAGGTTTTATAGTGCCGGAGGTGGTTTTTGTGGAGCAGCTGATTTTAAAACTTAGCATTCTTGTAGTTTTAGTTGTAGGCATTATATACATGGCCATGTCGTTTATTCCAATACTTGTTTTAAAAGACTCTAAGAAAGATGAAGATGGAGATGGAGATGAAGACAAATGATCTTCGTCTTTTTTTGTTGATTTATGAAAAACAATGTAAATTTTTGCGAAAATCTATTGACAAATTTACATTTAAAAAGTAAAATATCCATAAGGTATGAGAAAACGATAACTTAGAGGTGGTTAATAGTGAATGCTACAATTAAAGATGTAGCTAGAGAAGCAAAAGTTTCTATAGCTACAGTATCCAGGGTTTTAAATAATAGTGCTGTTGTTACTGATGAGACAAAACAGAGAGTATTGGATGCTATAAAAAAGACTGGCTATAAGCCGAATGCTCTCGCTAGAAGTTTAAAGATTCAAAAGACTCATACTATAGGGCTTATCGTACCAGATATATCAAGTCCTTTTTATCCTGAAGTCGTACGAGGGATTGAGGACATTGCTAGCATGTATTCCTACAATATATTTTTATGCAATACAGACCAAAAAGAAGATAAAGAGATGAATTATATAGAGATTTTAAGCGAAAAACAGGTTGATGGTATCATATATATGGGGGACATCATAAGAGAGTCTGTGAAGCAGCAGCTTCATGATATAGGGATACCGATAGTTTTAGCTGGTACAGAAGATGCTGAGTCCGAGTTTCCTAATGTCAATATAGATAATAAAAAAGCTTCATACGATGCCGTCAAGTATTTATTGTCTTTGGGGCACAAAAAAATAGGCATGATATCTGGACCTTCTGATGATCCTATAGGAGGAATTCAGAGGACAAACGGATATAAAGAGGCGCTATCAGAGGCAAAAATAAGATTTAAACCTTCTCTTGTAGTAGAGGGTAACTTCAAAGCAAGGCAAGCATACCTTGCGATGCTTAAATTGTTGGAAAACAATGTTGATGCAGTATTTGCTGCTTCAGATGAAATGGCTGCTGCCGCAATAAATGCTATATTTGATTCGGGCTTCAGCGTTCCAGAAGATATTCATGTTATCGGTTTTGACAACACATATCTATCTTATATGTTTAGGCCTACGATAACTACAATTCAAAGGCCAGCATACGATATAGGTGCCGTTAGCATGAGGCTTATGACGAAACTTCTTGCGAAAGAACCAATAGATGACATGCATGTTATTTTGCCTCATCAGCTTATTGTTAGGGAATCTACAGGATATGGTGAAGAAAAAAAATAGCCACTTAGGCTATTTTTTTTCATAAACTATTTTTCCGCCAACGATGGTCTTTTTAATGTCTATATCATCATCAAAAATTACTATATCCGCATCATATCCTTCTTTTATAAGGCCTTTTCTGTCCTGTACTCCTATGACTTTTGCACTGTTATATGATGCAAGTGCAACTGATTCATAAAGTGACAAATCAGTATTTGTTAAAATATTTTTTACAGCTTTATCTAATGTAAGAGTGCTTCCTGCAAGAACACCACTTTTTAATCTGGCAGCGCCGTTCTTTACATAGACGTCCTGACCACCCAACTGATATACTCCATCGCTTAAATTTGCAGCCATCATTGCATCTGTTATGAGATTTGTGTTACCTTTGCCTTTTAGCTTCAAAAGTGTCCTTATGGCAGGGAATACAGAATGTATGCCGTCTGCGATTAATTCGGCGCTCATATCAAGGTCGAAGATCGCTCCTAAAGTTCCTACTTCACGATGATGGAAACCTCTCATTGCGTTAAAGACGTGTGTCGCATGAGTTATGCCTGCTTTAAACCCGGCAACTACTTCATCATAAGTAGAATCGGTATGTCCAACTGACACAATTATGCCTTTTTCTTTTAAGAACTTTATTAGCTCCAGTGAGCCATCTATTTCTGGTGCAATTGTAACAAGTTTGACTATATCTATATAGTCGCCGCCTAGTTCAATGAAATTATCTATTGTAGGTTTAAGTATGAATTTTTCATCCTGTGCGCCCTTTTGCTTCGGGTTTATGAAAGGCCCTTCCATGTGGATACCTAAAATTTCGGCGCCTTCAACACGTTTTTTATTTTCATATACATTTTTAATGGCATTTTTTATTTTGTTTTTATCTTCTGTCATTGTAGTAGGTAAAAATGACGTAGTACCGCGCTTTGCAATAGACTTTGAGATGGCGTTTATTGCATCAAAAGTTCCATCCATCGTATCAAAGCCTGCAGATCCATGTATATGTATGTCTATGAATCCAGGTGATACGTAATTGCCATCTGCATTAATGACATTGTCGCCAGAAAGTCCTTTTCCTATTGCAGCAATTTTATTATCTTCAATTAATAAGTCTTTGCCATCTACGATATTGTTGTCAAGTAGTAACCTTCCATTAATAATTAATGTGCTCATATTATCACCTCAATTAAATTGTAGGCTTATTTAAACGTAAAATCAATTAACTTTATACATATATACTATTTTGGCATAGAATATGATATACTAAAAAAAGGAGGTATTCAGTATGGAAAACATTTTAATTATTGATGATGAAGAGATGCTTGTCAAAGGTTTGAGGTTGTCTCTTATTCAAGAAGGCTATTCCGTTGATTATGCGTATGACGGAGAAGAAGGATTGGAAAAAATCAAAAGTGGCAATTTTGACCTTGTGATACTTGATTTAATGTTGCCTAAAATAGATGGTCTTACTCTCTGCAAGGAAGTAAGGTCATTTTCAAATATACCTATAATAATGCTTACTGCCAAAGGCGAAGATGTAGATAAAATTGTAGGAATAGAGATGGGAGCTGATGATTATCTGGCAAAACCGTTCAATACTAGAGAACTTATAGCCAGAATCAGGGCTTTGTTCAGAAGAACAACATCACCTTTTGTTAAAAAACAGGATATCATAAAGATAGGCGATATAACCATCAACATTCCAGACAAGATTGTGCAGAAGGATGGTAAGGAAATCGACCTTACAAATAAAGAATTTGATTTGCTGGTTTTACTGGCTTCAAATCCTGGAAAATTGTATTCAAAAGACAAATTGATGGATCTGATATGGGGATTTGACTTTTATGGTGATACAAATACGGTAAATGTCCATATAAGAAAGCTTAGAGAAAAAATAGAGGATGATCCAGCAAATCCAAAACATATTTTTACAAAGTGGGGTTCAGGTTACTACATGAAATAAGGTGATAAATTGAGTTTAAGATGGAAGATATTTTCGGTTTATTTTGTTATTCTTATCGTTTCACTGGCTTCTACAGGAATTTATCTTTTTAATAATATTTATGAAAGTTATCTTTCAAATGAAAGAGTTACTAATTTGACGCAGGCCAACATGATTGCTAATTTGGTTTCAAAATTTATAGGCGTTTCATCGTATTTGATTGAGCCTACTATTGTGGACTATTCCAATCAGATAAATTCAAGAATCCTTTTTACTGATGTAAATGGGAAAGTAATCGTTGATTCGGCAGGCAATGGGGGAATGGAAGGCAAAGATATAAATAGCTATAGTGACGTTAAATCAGCTCTTAAAGGCACCGGATCTACAAGTATTCATTATATTACAGGTTCTGGCTGGACCATGTATTCGGCAGTTCCAGTGACTATTAAAAACGAAATAGTAGGTAGTATTTTATTGTCCACTTCAATTGATGATGTCATGAATTTTTTGTACTCCATAAAGATGCAGATGATTTATACTTTTACGGCCATAGGTTCTATTGTCAGCATACTAAGCCTTGTAGTTGCAGCCTTTATTACTAAGCCTTTAAAAAGGCTTACAGATGCTACAAAAGTAATATCAGAAGGAAAATTTGATTACAAAGTAAAAGTACGCGGAAATGACGAGATAGGTAAGCTTGCAGAGGCATTTAACGATATGGGTACGAAACTTATGAAAATTGATGACGAAAGGAAGCGGTTTGTATCAGATGCATCGCATGAATTAAAGACGCCGCTGGCTGCTATAAAGGCCCTTGTTGAACCACTTATATCCAGTGACAATGTGGATATATCTGTTTATAAAGAGTTTTTAAAAGATATAAATTCAGAAGTAGATAGAATGACTAGGCTTGTAAATGAATTGCTGGTCTTAGCTAGAATTGATAAAATTCATTCAATAGAAAACAAAACGGAAAATATTGGTGAGATAGCTTACAATGTTGTAGAAAATCTTGAAGCAATTGCAAAGCAAAAGGGTGTTTCTTTAATATTTGAAAGCGATAAAAATATTTTTGCTGACGTAGATGCAGATAGATTTTACAGAATGATATACAATGTAGTGGAAAATGGCATAAAATATACTCCAAGCGGTGGTACTGTGAAACTAAATCTGGATTCTGATGATAAAAATGTCTACATAACCATATCCGATACAGGAATAGGCATAAGTCAAGAAACACTCCCTAAGGTGTTTGAGAGGTTTTCAAGAGGAGATACTGCAAGATCGCAAAAAACTGGTGGCTTTGGTCTTGGATTGGCTATTGTAAAAGAGATTGTAGACCTTCACAAAGGACATATTGATGTTAAAAGTACTGTTGGGGAAGGTACTGAATTTTATATAACAATACCTGTTAAAAATGTTTAAATGATGACATTGATTATTTATTAAAATTTAAGAAATTTTAAGATTCTGTTAATACAGCTGTAATAAAAATGCTGTATCATATAATTGAGGAGGGGATTAACAATGAAAAAGGCGTTTCTTATTATGATATTAGTCGTGGCAATTTCGTTAACAGGATGCTTTAACAAACCAAAAAATAAAACGGAACAAAATGCCCCTATAAGTCCGAAATCTACCGCGCAAGCCGTGAAAGAAGTTTCATTGTATTTTCTGAATAGCAAAATGTCGGGATTGAATATGGAAACAAGAAGCATATCGGAGAATGCTGATATTTTGAAACAAGTTATATCTGAATTGATGAAAGGACCTTCTGACCAGTATTCGAAGCCAATTATTCCGGATAATACTAAACTTTTGTCTGTTCAGTTGAAGGATACAACTGCTTATGTAAACTTTTCTAAAGATTATATATCTTCAACAGATGTAGATGGAAGTACAGCGAAATATATGGTGGCTGCACTTGTAAATACACTGACAGGGCTGCCAAATGTAAATAGTGTTCAGATATTAGTTGAAGGAAACAAAATAGATTCATTGTATGGGTACAAAATAGGATTAGATCCATTAACTAGAACTGTGCTAACAGGAGAAGTCTATATTGACAAGGAAAGAGTTAAAAAGCTTCAAGAGAATGCAGCTCTTGGAAAGGAGTCTTGGAGGCTGGATCCAATAAAAGTCATGCAAGAGGAAGGCGGAGTTGTTGGTTTCTCACCTGATGATGATTTTTCGTTGGATTCTAAAAAAGATGGCATAGCCTTGATAAATGCTACACATGACAACAAGTCGTATATGATAACACTTATCCAACCTGAAGGCGACAAAGATGGCAATATATGGGTGATAAGTGATGTCAAAGCGAAGTTTACAAAGATACCGGAAGCAGATCCGACAAAAGGAGAGACTTTTATCTACGGTATAGTTAAAGCTATAAATTATGAAACAAGAGTCGTGACTATAGAAAGGGAATATCAAGATTCAAGCGATATAAATAATGAAGCAGGTCCGGATATTAAGGTGTTACCGAATGCTATAATTCATCGTCAAGCGAAAGTTGGGTACGACAGTCAAGGCGGATACCAATACTCCGAAACTGATATGAGCTTTTCTGACATAAAAGTAGGTGATGAGCTTGGCATGATTTTGACAAAAAATAAAGAGGCAAGAGCTATTATTGATTCTGATAAAAGTAGTATTACTACTGCTGCTAGTCAAAATGCAAACATAATCGTCTTATCACCTATGAAAAATAATAGCGTATCAAGTCCTGTTAAAGTAGTAGGGAAGGCTAGAGTTTTTGAAGCAGTTGTGAATATTAGGATTTTGGATTCGAATGGGAATATTTTATCCCAGACATCTGTGCAGGCAAGTGCAGGTGCACCATCGTGGGGAGATTTTGAGGCAGACATACAGTATAAGCCATTGTCGACACCACAGGATGGTACACTACAGGTATTTTCTTTGAGCCCAAAAGATGGATCTGTTCAAGATCTGGTATCAATACCTTTGCATCTCAAGTAAACAGTTAGCAAAAATTAACTCTGACTCATGTCAGAGTTATTTATTATAGAAGCTTTTAAGTAAAAGGCTCTATGGATACTCATTGCGATAACTTCAGCCATTTCAAATACAAATCCAAGCCTTGTATTATGTACAGGAATAATATCAAAAGCGTCTATGACGCCTATTATAGATATGTCACCAACAGCAGGAAGCACTTTTCCTACACCTTTTCCTGGATATATTGGTGATTTTTTTATTGATATTTTACCAATATTATCTTTGTCTCCAAGACAAGCGTCGACAGCTATTATATTGCTGTAAGGATGCTTTCTTTTTATATATGCAATGTTTTCTTCAAGATTTATGGCGTGTATAGGATTTTTTAATGTCCCATATACATTTATGCCATTTACCATTTTTGAAAGCATATCTCCAACAATCGGACCTAAAGAATCACCTATGCATTTGTCTGTACCTATGCACAATATTACAGAATCGAAATTTAGATGTTCTGCCAGGTATGCAGAAATAAGCTTTATAGCATCTCTATCATCATATTTTACTCGCAATTCATCCATAAAATCTTCCTCCAAAATTTGTATTAAAAGCAATGTAGAAAGAAATAATAAAATTATTCGAAGGGAGTGATTGCATGAGAAAAACCATTGCCTACAGTTTATTTATTTTCGCTGTTACGGCTGTCAGTATTATATTTATGCTTGATCTTTTTATAAAAGAACAGCCAATATTACATAATAAGGAGACCTCTGCACAGGAAAATACATATACTTTGCCTACCGAAGAATATCAGCAAAACGACTTGCAGCTACCTGTGTTTAACAGTACGCCTTATGTATCACAGGGAAGTAATAATTCTGAAATGAAAAATATAAATGAGAGCATAGATATTAAACAAGAAAATCCAAAAGAAAAAAATAATCAAGATAGTGACTTAAGGAATTTTAATGAAAAATCTCTTAATAAGCTTATTCAGCAAAGAGAGAGAAATTTTGAGAAAATTACAGAAAATAGTTCGATGAGAGAAAATGACAAAAGTTTAAACATGAATAGGATTGTAGTTACACCTGAGAAAATTTTAAGTGTACAAAAAGAAATAGATTTTACCACAAAGTCTAAGGCGATTAGTATATTGATGAAATTAGGGCCATCAGGCATTGGTGACATTATGAAGATGTCTCAAGATGGGGTAACTGCCGAAGAAGGGTATAAAATGATGGATATCTTGAAAGAACACCTTTCAGAAAATGATATAAATTTTTTAAAAAGCATTGTAAATAAGTATTTTACAGATGCAAAGTAAAAGATGCGCTTCAAATTGGAAGCGCATCTTTTACTTTGTGAATAAGTCTTTATCTTGATAGTAAATGTCTTTTCCATTGACCATTATTGAGATATACCTTGCATCAGTATATATATCCATTTTTCCTCCACCATAATTTGTACCATAATTCGATATATACCTTATGTTGTCATTTAATGTTGTGTAAAAAGGAATACTACCGTTATATATTATCCACACATTTTTGCCTGTATTTTCTCTGAATTTTTGAAGGGTATCTTCAAACAACTGAGCTTCTCTTGTATCTTTAAATCCATCAGAGCCCCATACAGGTTTAGGCAAAACTATAAATAAGTTATCGCCTTTTACGTTGTTTAGCACATTTAGAAACCAGCTCCACTGGTCTTTGTTTGATGAAAGCAAGCCGCCTTTTGTGTCATCTAGCGTTATAAATGTAGAATTTCGAAAATCGTATACTCCGTATGAATCACCTGCTTTTATGTATTGAATGTTTAACGATTTTAGAACTCTGTCATTTACATCACCTGTAAAAACTATAAGAGGATAATCTTTGTTGGCTGTATCTGCAGCTTTTAATGAAATTTGAAGTCTTAAAAGTGTGTCATAATCTGTATCGCCAAATACCATAAATTTAAATGAATCGTTAGTATTACTAACATTTATTTCTTTATTTCTGCTGTCAAGTGATACAAAATCTAATGGCTTTGGAAGTTGCGATGCGTCAAAATCTGACCCTTGTCCAACTTTTACAAGAAGATTTCCGACTTTGCCATTTATATTTGCTGATAATGCACCTGATACGTCTGCGTTGGATGCTGTAAAGACACCGTTATTTATAGTACCTACATTATTGTACACTGTCCAATTTATATCTCTGTCTTCTATTGGTGCCCTATATCCGTTTAAATCTTTACCTGTTACAGAAATAGATGTTGTAGATCCTTTATTTATATTTAATGAGTAAGGGTTAAATCTAATGTCTGCAAGTGTATCTAATGCTTTTATTTTTAATGTGCCTGTAACATTTCCCACCCTTGCAGTGATTACGCCATCACCAGCACTTTCTGCCAAAAATTCATTTCCGTCGAATTTTCCCGCAATGCCGTTTATAGAAAATGATACGTTATTTTGATCTATCTTTACTGGCTGATAATTTTCATCGTAACCTTTTACTGTGATTGCTCTGTGAGTGCCTACAAAGACATTTGTGCTGTCAGCTTCTAATTTTAGTGCATAAAGGTTTCCTGCTGGGGCTGTGTTAAATACACCTACGCCATTTGCAACATTTCTTTCATAGCCTGGTACTGTATTTTGAAGTTTTGCCTGACTGTCCCCTAGTTCTCTAACTGCCATTTGAGTTGAGCCACCGCCATCTAAATTCATTGCATCATACGCACCGAGATTAATCATCAATTGAGCTAATTCTTTTTCTGTCATTCCTCTTGTGTTTGCATTGTCAACTGTTGCTATGATTACGTGCTTCTTGTCTTGTGTGTATCCTATAGCTGTTCTAGCGTAGATGCCGTCTACGTTATCAGTAAACTGCTGTGGGATAGATCCGTTTGATACAAGAATAGTTCCTCCGCTTATTGCCATTTTGAAATTGTCAAATGGAGGATCTGTAGAGATATTTTTGATTACAGTATCACCTGGATTAAGATTTAATAAAGTCGAAGCGACATTGCCTGTTGCATCTATTGAATATCCACCATCAGGAATTAAAGTGGGTCCTTCGCCTTTCCTTATATCTACGACTTTGTTGTTGTTATCTACTATAATTTCAACAAGATCTTTGTAATTATCGCTGACACCGGGCGTATTTGAATTCCAATCTTTTGTAAAGATTACACATGATGTGCCATTGCTTAACGAACCAATATTGTTTAATGCACTTATGGGGATTTGACTTCCATCTGGAAGTGTTATATTTAATGAAATACTTTTCCAATAGCCTATAGATGGATTGTTGTATTTATCAATTGCAAACGTAGCGTAGTTTCCTTTGTAATAAGGAACAGTCAAAAGGTTTCCATTCTTAACTGATGCACCTATAATAAATCCCTGCTTGGTATCAAAAAAATCACCATTTACTGCTGCTATTGCACCATTTCCGTTTGCCATGTCTTCAACATTCATCCTGTCTTTAAAACCTGATGGATTGAAGATGGTTGATATGGATGTATTGCTGTCATTTAGGTCAATGTAAAGAACATTGACATTTATAAAACCATCTGTAGTGAAATATGTAATATTTTTTTGTGTAACTCCTTTACTGAGTACTTGCTGGTTCTCATTTGTAGTGATTACAGAATACGCATTGGCAGAAATGCTCTGCATAATAACAGATGAAAATATGAGTAGTGAGACTAAACTTAAACTTATCAGCTTTCGGCAGTTCAATGAAATCCCTCCTAAAAAAATATACATTCTTTAGTAATTTATAATTATGGAAAATTTATCAATGCTCACAAATTTCGCTTATCATATATGTCAGCGATTCATTTCGCTTGTTTGGCTGACGCCGTTTATGCATTGTGATGGCTTTCGCTTTCGCTCATACGCCAAACTGCGCTACATTCATCGTGACATATTAGGAAAGCTCCATTAATCGTTCGCCTATGATAAATTTTCCATTAATATATAACATAATTTTACCTTCTATATATTACAGCCATGTTACAATTTGATAAATAAATAATAAAAACTGATATTATTATTGCCATTTTTGAGTATAATAATGATGTCATAGCAATAACGAGTATAATTGAAAAATATCAAAAAATAGCGAGTTATTTATCAAAAATCGCCCAAAATGGAGAATAATAAATCTTGTATAATTATTTGATTTCTACTATAATCAAATATGTCGCAAGACGCCGGGGTGTAGCGCAGTTGGTAGCGCACGTGCTTTGGGAGCATGGGGTCGGGGGTTCGAGTCCCTCCACCCCGACCATAATTTGGTCGTATAGCTCAGCTGGGAGAGCACCTGCCTTACAAGCAGGGGGTCATAGGTTCGAGCCCTATTGCGACCACCATTTTTATTAAGTCGATAGAGGATAATTTTATTGGTTTAGAATATAATATTTCATGGAGGGATACCCAAGTGGCTAAAGGGGGCAGACTGTAAATCTGTTGGCTTGTGCCTTCGATGGTTCGAATCCATCTCCCTCCACCATATAAGTTAGGCTATAAGGCCTTTTTTTATTTTGCCATTTTTTCCTGCTATCATCAATTTTCAAATCTCAAATAAAATATTCTAAGAAGATATTTTTTTATCACAATTGATAAATATTTTCAACAAACATATTGACATCAAAAATAAATGATGTATAATAGTACTTGTGAAGGGAAAATAATTATTAATGGAAAGGCGATATTAATAGTTTTCCCTGTATGTTTACGAAATTTTAGTAGTTAAATAATAACTTATGTGAAGAGGTGTGTTACATATGTCTTTGGTGGGGAAAAAAGCTCCTGATTTTAAATTAGACAGCACTAAAGGTCAAATATCTTTATCCGATTATAAGGGAAAATGGGTAGTACTTTTCTTTTATCCACTGGACTTTTCGTCTGTATGTTCTACTGAGATACCAGAGTTTAATAAGATGAAGCCTGAATTTGACAAACTTAATGCTGAGTTATTAGGCATCAATACAGATAGCATCTATTCCCATAAGGCTTGGATAGAAAGCCTTGGGGGAGTCGATTTTACGCTTTTGTCTGATTACAATAAAGAAGTCACCAAACAGTATGGTATACTGATTGAAGAAGCTGGTATTGCTTTAAGAGCAGCTTTTATCATTAACCCAGATGGAATCATTGATTATGAAGTTGTACATGAGCCAGTAATCGGCAGAAATGTCGATGAAATACTAAGAGTGCTTAACGCACTTCAAACAGGCCATGCTTGTCCTGTCGGTTGGAAACCGGGGGACAAAGTATTAGATTAAAAAAAGGAGGAGATTTTGAAATGAGAGAAATGACGACAAAAAATCTAAGCGATGCATACGCTGGTGAAAGCCAGGCACATATGAGGTACCAGATTTTTGCTGATGTAGCTGAAAAGGAGGGTAAGCCAAACATAGCAAAGCTTTTTAGAGCTATCTCATATGCAGAGCTAGTCCATGCTAGAAATCACTATAATACATTAGGAGAAGTGAAAGACACAGTAGCAAATCTTGACAAAGCAATAGCAGGTGAAACGTTTGAAGAAGAAGAAATGTATCCTGCATATAAGGCAGTTGCTGATCTGCAAGAAGAGAAAGCTGCAGATAGAAGTTTTAATTATGCGTTAGAAGCAGAAAAAATACATGCTAAGATGTACACAGATGCAAAAGCTGCAGCATTGAAAAATGAAGACATAAAGATTTCTAAAGTATATATTTGTCCAGTATGTGGCTATACTGTAATTGATACAGCACCAGAAAAATGTCCTGTATGCGGAGCTCCAAGGGATAAGTTTGTTGTATTCTAAAAGGCAAAAGAACCCCTTCATTATTCGTATATAGTTAATTTATTAGTGCTTGGGAATACTCAAGCACTTTTTTACATGCAGATTAAATTTTTTTAAGTTGACTTCTCAAATATACTGTGTTATTATATTTTAAGTTAAATAACGAGAACTCTTATCAAGAGAGGTGGAGGGAGGAGCCCTATGAAGCCCGGCAACCTGTCTTTGTGACAAGGTGCTAATTCTCGCAGAAGGTTACTTCTGAAAGATGAGGGTGTACATGCCTCTTCTTTTGGAGAGGTTTTATTTTGTTTAAGGTCTTTTATGAGATAAAAAGGAGGATATAAATGAAAAAATATTTTACTTCAGAATCTGTAACTGAAGGACATCCAGATAAAATTTGTGACCAAATATCTGACGCAATAGTTGATGAAATACTTAAAAATGATCCATACGCAAGAATAGCTTGTGAGACGGCTGTAACAACTGGTATGGTTTTAGTTATGGGTGAAATCTCTACCAAATGCTATGTGGACATACCTAAAATTGCAAGAAAAGTCATAGAGGAGATAGGGTACACTCGCGCAAAATATGGTTTTGATGCAGATACATGCTCTGTTCTTACATCTATTGATGAACAGTCTCCTGATATAGCGCTTGGAGTTGACAAAGCATTGGAAGTAAAGAAAGGTATTTCACATGATGACCTAGAAGAACAAGGTGCTGGAGACCAAGGCATGATGTTTGGATATGCATGCACGGAGACTCCTGAGCTTATGCCACTTCCTATATCGCTTGCCCATAGACTTGCTCGTAGACTGGCAGAGGTCAGAAAAAATGGTACATTAGATTATCTAAGGCCTGATGGAAAGACACAGGTAACAATAGAGTACATTGACGATGTTCCGAAGAGAGTAGACTCGATAGTCGTATCAACACAGCATTCACCTGATGTTGACCATGACAAGATAGAAAATGACGTAAAAGAATATGTCATAAAGCCAATTGTTCCGCCAGAGCTAATTGATGATGGCACAAAAATATACGTAAATCCAACAGGAAGGTTTGTCGTAGGTGGACCACAAGGCGACAGTGGACTTACAGGTAGAAAGATAATAGTTGATACTTACGGCGGATATGCTAGGCATGGCGGTGGTGCGTTTTCTGGCAAAGATCCGTCGAAAGTTGATAGATCTGCTGCATACGCTGCAAGGTATGTTGCGAAAAATATTGTTGCTGCTGGTCTTGCTGACAAGTGCGAAGTTCAACTGGCGTATGCAATAGGTGTTGCTACACCATTAGAAGTAAATATTGATACTTTTGGCACTGGTAAGATTCCTGATGACGAAATATCAGATATTGTAAAGAAAGTATTTGATTTAAGACCTGCTGCCATCATAAGGGACCTGGACCTAAGGAGACCTATTTACAGGCAGGTTGCTGCATACGGTCATTTTGGAAGATCTGACCTTGATCTTACATGGGAAAGAACTGATAGAGTAGAAATACTGAAGAAACTTGCTTTCAATAAATAAATTTTAAGCCCGGGAAAATTCCGGGCTTGCGGCATTTATATATCTATTGCCGCATCAAAATATGTACGCTACGCTAATAATATTATAACACATAATTTTAAAAAATCTATTAGATGGCAATTCCGTTATTTTCATTATTTTTTCTTAGAAAAATCGATTCATTATTTTTTAATACTTTTTCTAGTGCAGAAACTAACATCTGATTATATTTATTGTTGCAATCCTTTAAATCCTGTATCGCTTCATTAAAACTTTTTACTTTTTTATATGAATAAGATCTTTTATTTGTCATAGCATCAAAAGAATCACAGACAGCTATAATTTGAGCACTTAACGGGATAAACTTAAGACCGTAAGGGTATCCCGAACCATCCAGTCTTTCATGATGGTATAAAACAGCAGGTATTAAATACATAAGTGGAGACAGCACTTCCAGCATATTTGCGCCGCAACTGGAATGCAATTTAACAAGGTCATATTCGGCGCTTGTAAGTTTGTCTGGTTTTGATAAAATGTTAATCGGTATCATTGTTTTTCCTATGTCATGAAGCAAGGCACCCTTGTATATAGAGAGCTGCTCATTTAAGCTCAAATGAATCATATTAGCAATCTTAAAAGATAATTTTGCAACTCTTAGACTGTGCTTGTATGTCTCGTAATTATAGTTTTTTAGCGACAGCAAAAGATGCGATATAAGTTTATCTTCATCATAATTCATATTCTTTTTCTCCTTTTTTCGACATTTTCTATTATATTATAAATTTTGTTAACAGTCAATAAATGTATATGATGTAATAAAATTCAAAAAAAAAAAAAAAAAAAAAAAAAAAAAAAAAAAAAAAAAAAAAAAAAAAAAAAAAAA
>Ga0207747_1000330_pt1 | contig 58436 bp, 63 predicted proteins | sample HigsolmetaGSP11D_FD_184839 | JGI IMG/M metagenome (GOLD analysis project Ga0207747, IMG submission 184839) | High solid enriched microbial communities from the Joint BioEnergy Institute, USA - SP1-1-D (SPAdes) | ecosystem: Engineered > Bioreactor > SSF (Solid state fermentation) > Aerobic >...
GGCCCACAACATACTGAAAAGGGCCGCAAATTCCCAAACCAATTTCAAAAATAAGGAAACAGAGCGAATGGAAAAACTCATTGTTTTCTCCATTCGCTCTGTTTTTATGGACTTTTTAGACAGCCCCTTTTTATTATAGTTAATTATTTATCTTTGCTTTTTTCTTCTTTCGCATTATCGTCAGTGTCAGTACCTAAAATTTGAGAAAACGCATCTTTTAAATCTTCATCTTTAATATCAATATCTGCTTCTTTTAATAATTCTTCAATTTTCGCATTGATGCCGCCTTTTGATTCGATTAATTTTTCGCGGATTTCATCTTTTTTCTCTTCTAACGTACCATAATTTTTCACTTCACGTTTGTCCAAAAGTTGGATGATATGATAGCCGAATTCTGTTTTAACAGGTTCGCTGATTTCATTCACTTTTAATGCATAAACTGCATCGTTGAATTCTGGCACCATATTACCAACAGTAAACCAACCTAAGTCGCCGCCATTTTCTGCATTACCTGTGTCTTTCGAGTATTCTTTTGCTAATTTCGCGAAGTCTTCACCATTTTTCAATTTGTCAAGAACTTCTTTTGCAGTTTTTTCATCGTCCACTAAAATATGGCGGGCGTGCAATTCATATTTTCCTTGTTCGTAATATTTTTTGATTTCATCATCGGAAATTTTAATATCGTTTTTAGCTTTTTCTTGCAGTAATGTAAAGCGGATATTGGATTTAAATTGTTCTTCTGTCAATCCTTGTTGTTTTAAAACATCTTTAAAAGAATCTCCAAATTGGTCTTTATATTGTTTTAATCGTTTTTCTACTTCCTCATCCGTTACTTCATATTTATTTTCTAAAACTTGCTCTAGGACGACTTGTTCTAATAGCACACTTCCTGCCAAATCTTTAATTTCGTCATAGAACTGATCTTTCGTAATATCTCCATATTTTGTGGAAACCACCACTTCATCTCCGGAATTGCAAGCGGTTAATGCGAAAACGGATGTGGCTAATGCGATTGCTAAAAATGTTTTTTTCATAAACTTACTTTCTCTCCCTGTCTGTAATTTCCATTTGTACTATAACATAAACGAACCAGAAACGAAATGGTTCCACTAATTATGTTTGCCTAGGTGCCTCATCTCCCCCTGCATACTATAGGCAGTAGAAAGGAAAGGAGGTGTCGGTATGGGCCAAAGTTATGGTGGTGGATACGGTGGTAGCTGGTTCGCGCTTCTTGTTGTGTTGTTCATTTTATTAATCATTGTAGGTGCAGCTTACTTGCACTGATATGAATTTTGAGCTAAAGGTAATCCTTTAGCTCTTTATTTATGTGCAAAACCATCATAAGTTGATGGCAGTGTACACCTCAATGTAAAAAGAGATGAGCAAAATCGTAATTAAAATATTAATCGTGCTGAAAATTTTCGTTTGTTTTTCTTCCGGAATTTCTTTTTGTATACATAATGCATAGGTCATCCGATTAATCTGGAATAAATAAAACACTGAAAATAACACTACAGTGAACAGTAGCAAAGTTGTTCCTCCCCTCTATCACTTCATTTAAGAATATCAAAAAGTGCTGTTATTCTACAAGTAAGTTCACTATTCTTTAGAAATTGCCGTTCGCGTGTTTGGAAAGGTAGGAGGAACTAGAATTTCATACCCTTTTGGCGTTTCTTCAATGACTGCATTTTTTGGCGCATTGACCAAATGCTTAAAATATAATATGTCTATTAAGCAAATGGAGCAATGATAACCAAGCAAAATGCAAGCATAATGGGAATAATAGGGAAAAAGAAAAGCTAAGAGTAATAATAAAAAATTCAAAAAAATAAAAGGCGTAATCAAAATAAACATATAACGATTTTTCGGTATCATTTTCTTAATTCGAATATGAACGATCGGAATAAAATAAAATTCAAGTCTCCATTTTAATTTAACGGACTTTTGGTAAGAAAAAAGCGAATAGTAATGAATCAGTTTATGCAGCGGATAAAACAATAAAAAGACTAAAACAAATAAAGGAAAATATTGTACATCATAGCTTAAAGGGCGCTTATACCCAACGAGAATAAAGGAAAAGGAAAAAACTAGAATAAAAATAATCACCATATATAAAATCAGCCGCGGCAGACGATATTCCCTTTTAATATTAATTACTTTCCAACAATGCATATTGGCTACCTCTCCATGTCATTTCAAGAAAATTGTAAAACAAATGATGCCTGAGAGAAAGATTTTATGCCAAAAAAGAAAAAAGAGTGTACTGATACACTCCCCAAATCCCCAATTGCTTATTTATTCATAACAATTTCATTATTTTTAATCATTACTTGATCTTTATCTTTTTCTTCGATGGACTCTTTAAAGTTTTTGAAGGATCTTTCAAAAATTTCAATAAAATCTTCCCCGTAAATATTGCGGATAATGGCCATAACGTCTAAAAATTCTGGAAATCTTCCATACAGTTCTTTTAATGCTAGAGAACCTTCAAGGATGGAATGCTCTGTATCCAAGTAATGGTCATACATGCGGATGACTAGTTCAGCGCCTTCAGGAGTTAATTCAACGTAAGTATTGCGCTTGTCATCGTCGCGCTTGGAAAATTTCAGAAGCCCACGCTCTTCCAATTTTTTGGAGAAGTTGAAAGCAGTTGAAACGTGCATTACTCCAAATCTGGCAACATCTGAAATGGAAGCGCCTTGTAAATGATAGGCAATCCATAAAATGTGGTGTTCGTTGATGTTTAAATTGAACGGTTTAATCCATTGTTGCCAGTCTTTCTCCACTGCTTTCCATAGGGCTTTAGACAGTTGAGCAATCCGCTGACTATAAATCATGGCCTCTTTCAATGAGTAGGATTCCGCAGCCAAATTGTTTCACCTTCTTTTTGTAAGTTTTTAAAATATTATAGCAATAAAAGAAAAAAGTTTAAAGTTAAAAAAAATACATAAACGAAAAACTGATAAATAAATGTTATTTTTTAAATAAAATTAGAAAAGATAGGTAATTGTTTTTAAAAAAATGTAGTAAAAAAGAACTAATTCTGTTTTTTATTATCTTTCTTAAATTGTGAAAGATTATTCTCGATTTCGTTAATACTTTTCTGTAATTTTTCTAATTCTTCTATTAGCTTTTCCGAATCTGGTTTGATTTCTTCTTTATATTGGGAAATAGACGTTTTTAGATCAAATAATATTTTTGGTATAGTAATTTTTGCTTCGTTGGATAATTTAGAAAAGGCGTTTTTCAAGTCGTTAATTTGAAAGCTAATTTCTTCGATGGTGGATTTCATATTGTTAACTGTTGTTTTTACATTTTTTCTCAATTGTTGTCCGGACTGTGGAGTCGTAAAAAATGCTGCAGCAAGGCCTGCAATCACACCTGTCGAAATTCCTAAGAAAAATGGTTTAACACGCATCGCCAATCTCTCCTTTATTATGTGCTCAATAGTATGTAAAGAAAATGGTTTGTTTATTAATTAACCCCCATATCTTTTATTAAACCAAATTAACAGGAAATAAAAAAGCTATCTAAGTAAAACGAATACTTAGATAGCGAATTTTTTTATGCTTGTGTAATGGAAGTTTCAAATTTCGAACGTTTTAACAAACTTGTAAGGATTGGGTAAATGATGCAGAATGCAACAATATTGGCAATTGTTGCAGGAATTACTCCTGTTGCAAACATAATTCCAAAAGCTGCTGGCATGTCGCCAACTAATAGAAGCAGCATGGACAAGAATACGGTTCCGGATAACAATGTACCAAGACCGATTAAAATAGCGTAAACAACAATGTTTTTTGCGAATTTATTGACTACATAAAGAATTAGTAAAAAGACAAAACCTGTTACAAATTTATCGATGATATTTGGAATGAGCGAACCTGGAATAGATGAGAATAATCCAGAAAGTACACCTGTAACAACAGAAAGAATAAAGGCGTCTCGAACATTCGGGAATAAAATAATCCCAACAAACATCATTGTCAGCATCATATCTGGCTTAATTCCGCCACCGATTGGAATAGGCGGCATCACCAAATAAAGCGCTGTTCCAATACCAATTAAAAGGGCCATTAATACTAAATTTTTCGTTTTCATACACTTCTCTCCTCTGCTAAACTATGCTCAACTTCCTAACAGTCACTAGCTGTCAGCGAAATTTATAGTACGATAATTGTAATCTTATAAGAAATAATTTTCAAGTATTTTTAATAGAGTATAAATAAAAAGACCGGCTCAAAAATGGAGCCAGTCCAACTCTTATTCATTTAAATTTGCCTTGATTTCTTCTGCAAGGGTTTTTAATTGTTCAGGTGTAAACTCATCTTTTTTTGCTTCCCATTTTACTTTTAATCCATCGCTTTCATCATAGCGAGGAATGAAGTGCAAATGATAATGGAACACAGATTGTCCAGCAAAGGCGCCATTATTATTCACTGTATTTAGTCCTACTGGATTAAAGGCTTTTTTAATGGCATTTGCAATTTTTGGTGCAGCTGCATATAAATTTCTTGCTACATCTTCAGGCATTTCCAAAAGGTCTTTTACGTGTTGTTTTGGAATCAACAATGTATGTCCTTTTGTTAGTGGAGCTACATCCATAAACGCTAGTACGTGTTCATCTTCATATACTTTATTGGACGGAATGGACCCATCAATAATTTTGCAGAAAATGCAGTCGCTCATTTCACCCAATCCTTTCTTTCAAAATTTATTTTCATTTTAACATAATTCCTTCCATTTTTGATACACTGTAGGAAGAATAGGAGTGTTAGATATGTTGGAACTAAAGGATGTAACAGGCGGCTATACAAGAAAACCGGTCATTAAGGATTTAAATTTTTCTATTGGACAAGGGGAATTAGTGGGGTTAATCGGATTAAACGGTGCAGGCAAAAGTACGACCATTAAACATATTATCGGCACCCTCATTCCGCAAAAAGGAGAAATTCGATTAAATGGAGTGACCTTGCAAGAAGATATTGAGAAATACCGTTCCTCTTTTTCGTATATTCCCGAAACGCCGGTATTATATGAAGAATTGACTTTAAAAGAACATTTGGAATTGACAGCCATGGCTTACGGCATTGATGAAAAGACATTGAAAGAACGCTCTGAAAAATTATTGGAAGAGTTTCGAATGGAGAAGCGGCTTAATTGGTTCCCGTCCCATTTTTCAAAGGGAATGAAACAAAAGGTGATGATTATGTGCGCCTTTTTAGTCGAACCTTCCTTATATATTATTGATGAACCGTTTATCGGGCTAGACCCGTTGGCTATTCAATCTTTGCTTGAGCAGATTTCGGAGCGGAAAAGAAAAGGAGCTTCTGTTTTAATGTCCACCCATGTTTTATCAACTGCCGAAAAATATTGTGACCGCATTATATTTCTTCATGAAGGTCGCGTTCGTGCACAGGGAACGATGGATGATTTGCGGAAAGCATTCGGCATGCCAAATGCCACACTGGACGATTTGTATATTGCCATGACGAAGGAAGAGCGACATGAATAACTTGACAGATGTTTGGTCCAAACGGTTTGAACATTACCTATTAGAAGTTCAAAAATATATGCGGTTTGTCTTTACAGGGCATTTGGCGATTGTTTTAGTGTTTGCCATTGGGGCGCTGGCGTATCAATATAGCGAGTGGCTGCATGTTGTGACTCCGGATTTTCCAGCTGATTGGCTCGTTGGGGTCATTGTTGGAATTGTAGTCTGCTTTTCGCGACCCGTTACACTGCTTCGGGAACCGGATCAAGTGTATTTGCTGCCACTGGAAAAAGAAATGCATCTTTATTTTCAGAAAGCGCTGAATTGGACATTTTGGTCCCAAGTGATTTTACCGGCGATTTGCTATATTGTTTCCATTCCTTTATTAAATACGGTGACAGATTTATCGACGTGGCGGATATGGTTCGGCCTATTGTTCGTGATTCTTTTAAAATATGTGAACATTCAAGCTGAATTCCATTACCGTTTTGCATATCGCGGCCATTATGTGGTTTACGATCGCGTTGCACGGATGGCGGTATCCATTTTGGCAGTGCAGGCCGTATTGTCTAATTCCTTTTGGTGGGCGTTTATATATTTAGTGCTGCTTGTGGTGTACAATATTTCGTTATCAAAAAAAGCAAAGGTGCAACCGATTCCTTATGAGCATTTTGTCAAATTGGAACAAAATCGAATGATGGCCTTTTATCGGTTTGCCAATTATTTTACCGATGTTCCTCATATCCGCGGGGCAGTAAAGCGGAGAGCTTGGCTGGATGCAGTTTACAAGTTTGTTCCATATAAAAAGGAAAATACGCAAAGTTATTTAGTATTCCGCACCTTTGTCAGAACGAATGACCATTTTTATTTATGGGTGCGTTTAACGGTGATTTCAGCGATTGTCGCCCTTCTAATCGATATTCCTATTGTTTTATGGATTGTGGTAGGGGCGTTAAGTTTTGCCACGACAATTCAGTTGAAATATGCGCTGTTATCTTCGAGCGAATTTCGCATGGACATGCTTTATCCCATTAAGGACAATCAACGGAAGAAAGCGGTTCAAAAATTGCTCCGCATCTTTATGGTAATGCAAGCGATTATCGTGATGCTTTGCGCCATTGGACAACCATTGTTCTTTGTTTCAGCCATTATTGTGATTGCCGTAAATGAATTGACATTCCGCATGTCAAAGGATCCGGCAGTGCAAGTTTAAAGTTTTGAAGCGGCTTGAGTACGGGCTTAAGCCGCTTTTTTATTTTGCTGAAGCAATCCACGGTTTATGGAGATGTTTCATTCCAGTTCTATACTTCTTCAATAATAAAAGCTGACTCAACGGATTGGGTCAGCTTTCTTTTTCTTCCTCTTTTGGTTTTGCGCCAGAGTAGGTTGTGATATAAATTGCCGCATTGAAGATATTATCTTTTTTGACGCCGACTTTAAAGTTTTCAAGTTCTTGGGCAATCGGGTCGTATTTTTTCCAAATGTCATAAGAACGTTTGTCGGTCCATTGAAGGAGAATCACGTAGGTTTCAGATTTTTTTGGTCGTAGGAGTCGATAGGCAATCAGTCCTGTTTGGTTTTTTAACCTTGTAGAACGTTCTTTTATATTTTTTTCAAAAACAGGTCTTCCTTCATCCGAAACAGGAATATGGTATAGAGTAAAAAAACCTGATTGTTGCAGTTCATTGGCTCCATCAACCACTTCATATATTCTCGGTGTTTGGAAAACCGTTTTTCTTTCCGTTTCATGAAGCAAAAGAGTTTCAGTGGTTCCATAAAGAATATACATCTTTTCATTTTCATATTTCTTATGCAATTTTTCCATAAATAGGGGGGTTCCAGTCGTCATGTAAAAGTTCATTCTAATTCCTCCTTCATCAATTTGCTCCACCATGTTGACTTAATTTTGTCAAAAATTCAGTAAGAAAAATGAGCTATTAAAAGAACAATTTTATGACATTTGTCAGAGAAAGCTATACAATGGTAAAGGAACAGTATATATTGATGGGTATCAATGAAGTAGTGGATGAATTACAAGATTATAGTTATTATAATGAATTGTAGTAATTTAAAGCGATGAAATTTCTTTAAAAGTGAAAAATGCAATCGATTTCACTGAACTTTTCGTCAAACGATTATCTTTTGAGGGGAAGGTTATTAACAATGAGGCAAATCAATGACACATTAATTCGAGCAGCAAGAGGAGAACGAACGGAATATACACCGGTATGGTATATGCGCCAAGCAGGACGTTCTCAACCAGAGTATCGCAAAATAAAAGAGAAATATTCACTGGAAGAAATTACAAAACAACCGGAGCTTTGTGCATATGTTACAAGACTGCCTGTCGAACAATATAATGTCGATGCAGCGATTCTTTATAAAGATATTGTAACGCCTTTGCCAAGCATCGGGGTTGATGTCAAAATCAAAGCGGGCGTTGGTCCTGTCATTTCCAATCCTATTCGAAGCGTAGAAGATGTGGAAAAGTTGGGCGAATTTTATCCGAAAGAACATACGCCATATGTGCTTGAAACTATCAGACTTTTAACAGAAGAGCAGTTGGATGTGCCGCTCATTGGATTTACTGGCGCTCCTTTTACTTTAGCTAGTTACATGATTGAAGGAGGCCCTTCCAGAAATTACAGCAAAACTAAATCTTTTATGGTGTCTGATCCGAAAGCATGGTTTAAATTGATGGATAAGCTTGCAGATATGATTATTGCGGATATTTCAGCCCAAGTGGAAGCCGGTGCAAGCGCCATTCAAGTGTTTGACTCTTGGGTAGGAGCATTGAATGTTGATGACTACCGCGTATTTATTAAACCGGTCATGACTCGTATTTTTGCAGAATTGCGCAATCAAAATGTTCCATTAATTTTATTTGGTGTTGGAGCAAGCCATTTAGTTCAAGAGTGGAATGATTTACCAATTGATGTTGTTGGACTTGATTGGCGGATGCCGATACGCAAAGCCCGTGAATTAGGGGTAGAAAAAGCTGTTCAAGGAAATTTAGATCCATCTATTCTCTTAGCGGATTGGTCTGTCATTGAACGAAGAGCAAAAGATATTATCGACCAAGGTATTGAAATGCCAGGAGGACACATCTTTAACTTAGGACATGGCGTATTCCCAGATGTAAATCCAGAGGTATTAAAACGATTAACTAATTTAATCCATGATTACAGCAGGGAACGAATTGCCAAACTAGCAAATGAATAAAAAATTTTTTATGAGGTGAACACATTGAAACCAGTACATGGTCTATTAGTTATGGCATATGGCACGCCATATAAAGAAGAAGATATTGAAAGATATTATACACATATCCGTCATGGGAGAAGACCTTCCCAAGAACATATAGATGATTTAAAAGCCCGTTATAAAGCGATTGGCGGTATTTCTCCTCTTGCAGAAATGACAAAAAAACAAGCAGAGGCGCTTGTCAATCGTTTAAATGAAGTCCAAGATCAAGTGGAATATAAATTATACATCGGTTTAAAACATATTGAGCCGTTTATTGAAGATGCTGTAGAGCAAATGGTGAAAGACGGAATTCAAGAAGCCGTTTCCATTGTATTGGCTCCTCATTTTTCAACATTTTCCATTAAATCCTATAATGGCAGAGCGAAAGAAGCGGCTGATAAATTAGGCGGCACATTGAAAATCACTTCTGTGGAAGCATGGTATGATGAGCCAAAATTTATCGAATATTGGGCCCAAGCCATTCTTAAAGAATTCGATAAAATGACGGAGGAAGAAAAGGAAAAAGCTTGCGTCATTATTTCCAACCACTCCTTGCCGGAAAAAATTAAACAAGTGGGCGACCCATATGAACAACAGCTCTTTGAAACAGCCCGTTTAATTCAAGAAAAAACAGGGCTTCCAAATGTGGAAGTGGGCTGGCAATCAGCTGGACAAACACCTGAACCATGGCTTGGTCCAGATGTACAAGATTTAACAAGAGAGCTTTATGAGAAAAAAAGGTATCGTTCTTTCGTATATGCACCAGTTGGATTTGTTACAGAACATTTAGAAGTGCTATACGACAACGATATTGAATGTAAAACTGTGTGCGATGAGTTAGGAGCAAATTATTATCGCCCACCAATGCCAAATACGCATCCGTTATTTATTGATGCGATGATTGATGCTATTTTTAAAAAGCTAGAGAAATAATAGAAAGTGATGATGAGGGTGACGAATCGAAAAAAAATAGCTGTCATTGGCGGTGGTATTACTGGGTTAACTGCAGCGTTTTATTTGGATAAGTATGCGCGGGAACGTCACTTGCCTTTAGATGTGGTGTTAATTGAATCGTCGTTAAGATTAGGTGGTAAAATCCAAACTTTACGAAAAGATGGATTTATTATTGAACGAGGTCCGGAATCTTTTATTGATCATGAAAATGGCATGATGGAATTGACGAAACATATAGGAATAGAAAATGAAGTCGTAACCAATAAAAAAGGTCAAACATATGTGGCTGTTGGTGGACACCTGTATCCCATTCCCAATGGTATTTTATTTGGTGGATCACCCATTGTCCCCTCATTATTAACTTCTGGGATTGTTTCATTAAGTGGAAAGTTTCGCGCTGCAGGAGATTTAGTATTGCCTAAAACGAGGGAAAATAAGGATGAACCAATTGGGGACTTTTTCCGACGCCGATTTGGAAAAGAAGTAGTTGAAAACTTAGTAGAGCCGCTTTTGGCAGGCACTTTTGCAGGTGATATTGATCGGCTGAGCATTCAATCCATGTTTCCGGAGATTTATGAACTGGAGAAACAATATCGCAGTTTAATTTATGGCATGAAAAAAACGAACTTTTCCTTCTTAAGTAGCCAGATGAAAGGCTACCAAACATTCAAAAACGGCTTAGAAACGTTAGTGGAAAAATTGGAAGAACAGCTGCCGTCGAAAACGATTTTAAAAGGCGTGAAAGTAGAATCCATTGATAAACTGCAAGACGGCACGCTGCAAATTTATTTTAATAATATCGCGCCGCTCAAATGCCATGGAGTGATTGTCACAACTTCTTTAAATGAAGCAAAAAATATGTTTCATCATTATGGAATGTTCAATGAAATTCCGGATATGAATTATGCGACGATTGCGACGGTTACAATGGCTTTTGAAGGGGTGAATTGCGAGAAATACAAAGATGCGATTAGTTTTTATTTTGCTAGAAACAGCGATATTTCCATTACGACTTGTACATGGAGCAATCATAAGTGGGACAATGTAGCGCCGGAAGGGTATGATTTGCTCCGGACGTATATTGGCCGTGTAGGCGACGAAGCCATCGTGGAATTGTCCGATGCGGATATTGAAAAAACGGTTCTTCGGGATTTAGAGAAATCCCTTGGAATTACCCAAAAACCAGCGTTTACTGTCGTTTCCCGATGGAAGCAATCCATGCCGCAATATACGGTGGGGCATGAGAATCGTTTGGAAAAAATGAGGGAAATTCTGAAGAAGGAATTTCCAAATGTGAAATTAGCGGGAAGTTCCTATGAAGGAATCAGTGTTCCAGATTGTGTACTGCAAGGCAGACAAGCGGCAGAAGAAATAATGGATAAGTTGTTTCAAGAACAATTCGTTTAAATAAAAGGTTTCCAGATTATCGGTAAGTTGACCGATGGATGGAAGCCTTTAATTTTTGTTGAAAAATGGTACTACAGCAGGATGTTTTATTCGAAAAAATAGGGATAAATGGTTTTAGGGGTGTATGACAGTGAAAAAAGAAATGAGTGTAAAGACGAACCGGCTTTTGCTGGAGCCAATGACAGATGATGAAATCAGGACGCTCATCATGAACACAAGCGATTTAGAATTAAAAAATGCTTATAGCGAAATGTTGGATAGCTGTATGAATGATGTTGTGAATCGTGTATGGTATGCGCCATGGAAAATTTTGCTTGAAAGTTCTAAAGAGCAGATTGGCAGTATTGGATTCAAAGGTCCGCCAATCAACCATTCTGTAGAGATTGGCTACAACATCGATTCACCACATGAAGGAAATGGCTACGCAACGGAAGCTTGTAAAGGTCTAATAGAGTGGGCTTTCGCTCAGCAGGATGTATTATTTATTGAGGCGGAAACGGCAGCAGATAACGCTGCCTCTATAAGAATTCTCGAAAAGTTAGAATTTAAGCCAAATGGCACAGGTGAAGAAGGGCTGAGATTTATTAAAGAGAAAATAAAGTAAAAGCAGTAATGGGCGCTCTCCCAGTGGCGAGGGGCTCTTTTTTTATAAATTCCATCAGCAAAAACTGGCAAATTTCATCCCCATAAGAAGAACCCTCATCTCCCATTTACGCAAGAAAAACTTTCCCAATCACTGTATAAAATTTGAAAGGATTGTCAAATTTATTTCATCAAAACTTCACACTTTTTCACTACACTTATAGGATGAGAGGTGATTGTTTGAAAAAATGGACAGTCCTATTATTTTTATGCTTGATTTGGATAATGCAAGGATGCATTGATGAACGTTTTTCATCCATCAATCCCCATCAGTCCTTTGTTGCTTCTGTCAATATATTGGAACCCTCAATCGATTTTTTAGATTCAAAGGGAGAACGGATTACCACATGGAAATTTGAAAAAGCGTATACGGGGGCAGCATTGATTCCTTTTGACCGCATCGTGCTTTATGGACACCAATTAGATGAAGTAGACATTTACGAGTTGTCCAGCGGGAAATTAATCCAATCCATTAAAACGGGTACAGGAACAACAAATGCTTACTACGATCAAAAGGAAAAAATGCTGTTTATTGCCAATAGCAAGAAAAATACAGTGACAAGTTATGATGAACATGGAGAAAAACAAGGAGAAATTCGCCTGCAGGATTATCCAATGTCCATGGATAGTTATCAAGGCAAATTATATATCATCAATTACAAAGCCCCTGCCCTGTCCGTTGTGGATATAAAAACGATGAAACTTCTCGATGAATGGTCGATTGATAAATCTTCGAGCGGAATGCAAATTGTAGAGGAGACAGGAACTATTTGGATTGGAGGGCATGGTGAAGGAAGCCGTCCTAATCAAAAAGTAAAAGTGCTGGATTTAAAGACGGGAGAGTTGCTGCAAGAAATTCAGGTTTCCCATATGCCTGTCGGATTTGCAAGAAATGAAGAGGCCATTTTTATCACCAACCATGGCTCCAATGAATTGTATGCCTGCGATGTGAACGGGAATGTGTTATGGAGCAAAGAAGTAGGAGCCAATCCATTTTCTGTTGCTGCCTTTAAAGATATGATTATTGTAGCCGGATATGATGACAATCGAGTATATTTCATAAAAGATGGAGAAATTGAGCAATCCATATCGACCGGGGCTGGGCCGTTCCAGTTGCTCGTAAGGGAGGTTTGATGATGCCAACCGTGTTGATTATCGATGATGAACAAGACATGCGAAATTTGATTGAAGTCATGCTTTCAAAATCATTTTTTCAAACTATTGCTGTGGAAAGCGGCGAAGAAGCCTATCCCATTATTGAACGCAAAGAAGCGGATCTTGTCCTTCTGGATGTAATGATGCCGAAAGAAGATGGATTCCGCGTATGCGAAAACATTCGAAAAATCTCATCCATACCCATTATTTTTTTGACCGCAAGAGACGCCAATGAGGACAAAGTGAAAGGGTTGACAATTGGCGGGGATGATTACATCGTCAAACCTTTCACAGCCAGCGAACTGATTGCAAGAATTCAAGCGGTTTTAAGAAGAACTGGAATGAACAAGCAGCAGTTTCTCGAACGGGGAGTTATTAAGCTGGATGAAGCTTCCCGCAAAGTTTATGTCAACAATCAAAAAGTTACTTTAACATTAAAGGAATTTGATTTGCTTCAGCTTTTTATGAAAAATCCGAACACCGTTTTTTCCCGAGAACAATTATTGGAAAAGATTTGGGAAATGGATTACGAGGGCGGCACAAGAACGGTGGATACTCATATCAAAACATTGCGGCTAAAATTGGGGAAAATTTCAAAGGAGGCAAGCGACTATATCCAAACCGTATGGGGGATTGGTTATCGCTTTGATCAAGTATGAGAAAGCTTTCAACCAAGATTTGGATTTTAATTATTGCATACTTAGTGTTGACCATTGCCTTTATGTATATTTTCGCCGATTTTCTCTATGAAAAATTTTATGTAGAAGATACGAAAAGCGAAATGGTTGAGATTGGCGAAAACCTCCAATCCATGTATACAGGGGGAAAAGTAACAGATACCTTTGTAGAAAAGGTGGAGGAGTTTAATCGACATGCCAATTATGATGTATTTGCCGTCCGCAACCCGCGGGAATTGAGTGCTTGCGTCCCTTTTGAAATTGATTACAATACTTTGATTGGTCCAAATGAACGGCGGATTTTATTGAAAGGAGAAACTGTCACAAAAATCGGCTATGAAGAGCGGTTTAATCGGGAAGTTGTATCGGTGATTTTGCCGCTATTGGATCAAAACCGATTGGAAGGAATTATCTATATTTATTATCCTTTAGCAAAAATTACTGAATTAGCTAAAACAGAAGTGGCTATATTTATAGGTGGAGGGATGATTTTTGCTCTTCTCATCGCCATTTTGGTTCATCAAAGTTTAAAGCGGCTCATGCGTCCTTTAAACGAGCTGCAAACGGCAGTTGAAAAAATGACGGAAGGGGATTACAGCACAAGGGTAAAGGTGGCTTCCAAAGATGAGATTGGCATGCTCTCAGAAGCCTTTAACCATATGGCAGAGGCAATTCAGCAGGAAGATGAAAAACAAAAAGCGTTTTTAGCAACCGTTTCCCATGAACTGCGCACGCCGATTAGCTACATTAAAGGCTACAGCGAAGCTATTCAAAATCAACTTCTTGAAGGAAAAGAGCGGGAAGAAGCATTGGAGCTGATTCTTCGTGAAGCGATTCGCATGGAACGCATGACGAATGAATTGCTGCAGCTTGTCCGAAAAGAGCAAGAAGAAATTGAAATGTTGCCGATTGTCCTTTCAGAAACCATTCGAGAATCCGTGAAGCTCCTTGAGGGACAAGCAAAAGAAAAAAATATTCGCATGATGCAAAAGTTGGATGAAAATATCATCGTTCAAGGAGATGAAGAGAAGCTTAAACAAATTTTCATTAATGTGATTGAAAATGCGATTCGCTACTCCAATGATAACTCGCAAGTAACCATTCTTTGTTATGAATCCGACAACCGCGCTATCGTGGAGATTCAAGATGAAGGAATTGGCATACCTGAAGAAGACCTCCCTCGTGTGACCGAACGATTTTATCGGGTTAATAAAGCAAGAAGCCGAGCTGACGGTGGAGCTGGTTTGGGACTTTCTATTGTGAAACAGTTAGTGAAACAGCATGATGGGACCCTTTCCATCAAAAGTGCTTTAGGTGAGGGAACACTTGTAACAATTTCATTACCAATAATGGAGGAAGATTGACATGAAAAAATGGATGATTGCTATACTGGCTGTACCTATGCTATTAGTTGGATGCAATTCTGACGATAAAGAACCAAAAGTGGATACAAATGATGAACCTGTTGATGTTTCTGCTTTGGAAGTGAATGTTGAGATATTGACGCCGGATGAAGTGAAAGTAGGGGAGCCGGTGGAACTCGCTGCCCATGTGACACAAAACAATGAAGATGTGGAAGATGCGGATTCTGTAGAATTTGAAGTTTGGGAATCCGGTTTGCGCGAACAAGGTTCCATGATTAAAGCGGAACATGCGGGAGATGGCGTATATAAAGCAGAATTTACATTTAATCATGATGGGGTGTATTATATGTATGCCCATACAACAGCAAGGGGTTTGCATGTAATGCCGAAAAAACAAATTATTGCAGGTAGTCCGGATATGAGCAAAGTGATTCCGGAAGAAGATACATCGAAAGAAGACACAGCACAAATGCAGCATGAACTTCAAGATCATCATGATTCCACTGAAGATTCTCATGGGAGCCATTGATGCAGAGTAGTACAAAAAAATCCTCAAAGTTTCGGACTTTGAGGATTTTTTTTGTAAACGATTTGATGAACGGTAAGTTAAGCGATTTAATAGTAAGTTCATTTCATAGGTTGTAAGCGGTTGCGATGCTCTTAGTGTGAGCTGCATTTTTCGCAAGTGTTTGTGTAGCATTCACTTTGTTCTTCTATTTTTTCACCGCATTTAACGCAAATTTTATCTGGCAAATTTTTGAAGAACTCAACGATATTTTCTAACATGTGGGGACCTCCTTGCAGATTAACTGTTTTATAATACCTCTTTGTATTTGTAATTGTATTATAACAGTTTTGATTCGTCAATAAGGAATTTGCCTATTTTAAAAAGTAACTGTGACACTTTTGTGAAGAGCCATGAAAAATTTGGCTAATAAGAAAGTTGAAAGGGGCGTATATATGACCGCTGTTCTATTTTTGATAAAATAAAGTTAGATGTACCGATAGGGGGGAAGAAATTTGGAAAGTACGCGAATTTATATCATTGAGGATGACTATAAAATCGCTTCTCTGCTTGCTGAAACATTGAAAAAATATCAATATGAAGTGGAAATCGTAAAAAATTTTGATGAAATTATTGAGGAATGCTTGGCTTTTTCACCGCATTTAATCTTGCTTGATATAAACTTGCCTTCTTATGATGGATATTATTGGTGCAGACAATTGAGGCAATATACAAAGTGTCCGATTATTTTTATTTCTGCCCGTTCCGGCGAGATGGACCAAGTATTTGCGTTGGAAAATGGCGGCGATGATTTTATTACAAAACCATTCAATTATGAAATTGTGCTCGCCAAAATTAAGAGTCATTTAAGAAGATCCTATGGAGAATATTCAACAAGACAGGAAGAAAGAACAGTCCAGCTGGGGCAATTGACTCTCTATTTGGAGCGAATGGAAATGCATGTGCGAAACGTGGAAATCCCTCTGCAAAAAAAGGAATGCGCCATTTTAAACTTGCTCATGCGGGAGTCGCCGAAAGTGGTATCCCGGGAAAAATTGCTTGAAGAGCTATGGGATGACCAAGCCTTTGTGGATGAAAACACATTGAATGTAAACATGACCCGCGTTCGGAAAAAACTTGCGGAGTACGGTGTTCAATCAGTGATCGAAACGGTCCGCGGCGCCGGTTATCGATTTGTTTTACATTCGGAGGAAAAATAGTATGGGATTAAAACTATTTTTGAAGGAGAACATATCCTTTATCATATTCGAGCTGTTCGTCGTTCTTTTTATTTTGTCTTTGTACTGGCTGGATGGGTTTCGAAACGTGGATACAGCCATCTATTCCATCGTAATCAGTATGGTGCTTATTTTTTCTTTTCTAGCTATTCGATATGTATTCCGGAAAAATTTTCTTAATAGAATTTCCAATTTGCCAAACTCGATGGACGATGCCCTTCAAAAAAATGCAAAAACACCGGAGCATCTTCAAATGGAGGCTTATTTGCAGGAATTGTACCGGCACTATCAAAATGAAGTGCAAAACCTTTATGTGAAACAAAATCGGCAGGAAAAGTTTCTAAATCAATGGATTCACCAAATGAAAACGCCTATCTCTGTTATAGAACTGCTGCTTCAGGAAGAAGAATTGGATCGGTCGAGCATCCAAGAGGAAGTGGACCGGTTAAAACGGGGCATTGAAATGGTATTAATGAGCGCGCGACTTGAAAAGTTTGAAGAGGATATGCAGATCGATCAGGTGAATTTAAAAGAAATTGTTACAGCAACAATCAATGACAATAAACGTTTATTTATAACAAATCATGTTTTTCCGGTGATTGATATCGATCCAACTATAACTGTGACAACCGATTCGAAATGGTTGAAATTTATGCTTGGCCAATTTATAACAAATGCCGTGAAATATACCTTCGAGCCAAATAAAAAAGTGAAAATTTTTGTGGAAAAAGATGAAGACAAAACGATTTTATGTGTGCAAGATGAAGGAATCGGCATTCCTAAATCCGATTTATCCCGGGTGACAAAGCCGTTCTTTACAGGGGAAAATGGCCGAAGAACGGGAGAGTCTACTGGGATGGGCTTATACTTGGCAAAAGAAATTTGTGAGAAGTTAGGCCATGAATTAATGATTGAATCGGAAGTGGGAAAAGGAACAACAGTAAAAGTCGTATTCTAAGCATGAATAGAGGGAAGTTTATGCCAATATTGCAAGTCATCGATGTAACAAAAGTATACGAAGGAAAAGTGACGCACCGGGCATTGAACCAATTAAGTTTTGAAGTGGAAAAGGGAGAATTTTTGGCGGTTATGGGTCCTAGTGGAAGCGGAAAAACTACGCTGCTTAATATCATTTCCACCATCGATAAACCAACATCGGGGGAGATTATATTTAACGGAACAAAGCCGCATTTATTTAATAAAACAGAACTCGCCTATTTTAGACGGAGAGAATTAGGCTTCATTTTCCAAGATTTTAATTTGCTTCCGATGTTGACGGTGGAAGAAAATATAGTATTGCCGCTGACTTTGGACAATCAGCCTGTTTCGTTAATGAAAAAGCGGGTAAAAGAGCTGACGGAAAAATTAGGCTTATCAAGCGTTTTAAATAAAAGACCCGATGAATTATCCGGCGGTCAAGCGCAAAGGGTGGCCATCGCCCGCGCCCTCATCCACGAGCCTGCCATCATTTTAGCCGATGAGCCGACGGGTAATCTAGACTCCCACAACTCAAGGGAAGTGCTTGAATTGTTAAGCAAAATTAATAAAGAAAGAAATGCAACGATCATTATGGTGACCCATGACCCAATTGCAGCCAGTTTCTGTGACCGGGTGCTTTTTATTAAAGATGGCGAATATTTCAATGAAATTTATCGGGATGAGCGCAGACAAACCTTTTTCCAACGAATATTAAACGTGTTGAGCTTGCTGGGGGGAAGAGTCGGTGACCTTTCATCAATTCGCTTACCGTAATGTGTTTCGGAATTTCCGGATTTACGCGGCATTCTTTATGGCCAGCTTTTTTTCCGTGTTTGTTTTTTTTATTTATTCCATGTTGATGTTTCATCCGGAAATCGAAAACGGGTATTTAGGAAAAGTGCCAATTGGCGGCATGGTATTCGCTGAAATGATTTTAGTGCTGTTTTCATGGTTTTTTATTTTTTATTCCATGAAAGCTTTTTTAGAGTCGAGGGCGAAAGAATTTGCGATTCTGCTCCATTTAGGGATGGAGAAGCGGCAGCTCAGCAAGCTCATCTTTTTGGAGACCATCATTATCGGAAGTCTTTCCATCGCTTGCGGCATTCTGTTTGGATATGCCTTTACGAAATTTTTCTTTATGATTGTCCGGGAAATTTTAATGTTGGAAGAGCTGCCATTGTATTTTCAATGGGAACCTTTTGTTTTGACGATAGCCGTCTATTTCAGCGCCTTTGTGATTATTTCAATCGTCAGCGTTAACTTTTCTCCTGAGCGGAAAATTATTGATTTGTTAAGATGGTATCAATATCCCAATGTGAATGGCCGATTTTCAAAAAAGAAAGCGGTTTTGTCCATCATTTTATTAGTGGTTGCCTATATTTTGTCATTGCTTACAAACCGGGTGAACTTTTATCCCTTTGTTGTATTATTGCCCCTTCTCATCACCATTGGCACTTATCTTTTCTTTACAGATACAGTCCAATGGGTTGTGGAGTTAATAAAAAGTAGAAAAAATTTTTATTGGAAAAAATCAAGAATGCTGTCCATTGCCGAGCAAACCTTTATTTTAAAAAACAATGGGAGAATGTATTTTGTCGTTACAATGGTTTCGGCAGCGGCTTTTTTATGTATTGGATTGCTTGCTGCTTTGTCGTCCTATACATCTCAATATGACAAATTAAATCCCTTAGGGTTGATATATAAAGGGCATGTTGATAATCCTTATGAGAAAGAGCATATTTCATCCATCGTCAATGAGTTGGAAGAAAAAGGGCTTTCCTATCATTTGACCCGCTTTGAAGTGAAAAAGCAAACTTCTTCTTACACCAATTACGAAGTGGAAGTGTTTCGGGAATCGGATATAAATAGTTTGCTGTTTTCTTATGGCTATCCAATGGTGCAGCTTGACAGTGGGGAAGGAATGTTTATTCCTTACTCTGAAGAATCCATTAAAAAGCTGTCAAAAAGAACGGTGCATACGGTATTAAAGGAAAATAATGTGCCCATTACAATTGATGAAGTGTATCCAAAATTGATTTTCCCAAGTTCTATTGTCAGTCCAAACTCCATCATTATTAGCGATGAAGATTTTGTACAATTAAAAAAACCTTATAGCGGCTATCCTGATGTGGAGCCGGGGTATCATTTGTTTGCTTTTGATATTCCCCAATGGCTAGAGGCGCAGGATGTTGGGGTGCCGATTTATCAGCAAGTGCAAAAAGAATATGAAAAAAATCGCTATCAATTGCCTTTTTATTTTGAAAATGCTGGGTTGAATTATTCCTATGTATTGTCAATGTATTCGTTGTTTACGTTGGTAGGTCTTTTAGTAGCGGCGGTATTTTTGCTTGCAGCCGGCAGTTTTATTTACTTTAAAATTCATACAAACTTAGATGCAGAAAAACGGAAATTTGATGTATTGAAACGAATGGGGATTGCTGACAGCGAAATTAAGCGGCTTGTGACCAATCAACTATTTCCTCAATTTTTCTTGCCATGGGGAGTGGCAATGGTTCATAGTTTATTTGCCTTTTTAGCTTTGCAAAATTTGCTGAAAGATATTGCTAATATTTCGATTGTAAAAGAAATTGTATTTGCTTTTTCATTCTTGATTTTAATCCAGGTTATTTATTTCTATTTAATTCGATGGCGGTTTATTGCCCACGTAAAAAATTAAAGAGTTGCTGAAGGAAGTTGGCCTGTTTCGAGGAAAAAGTGATAGAATACAAGGAAAGCAGTACAGTGATTGCTGTAGGATAAAAGATTAGAAAAGAGGGAAGCACGATGAAAAAAATGAATGTGGAAAGTTTTAATTTAGACCATACAAAAGTGAGCGCGCCTTATGTTCGTTTAGCCGGCGTAAAAGAAGGACAAAATGGCGATGTGGTGCGCAAATATGATATTCGTTTTAAACAGCCGAACAAAGCACATATGGAAATGCCAGCTTTGCATTCCCTTGAGCATTTAATGGCTGAACATATTCGCAATTATACAGACCATGTGGTGGATTTGAGTCCAATGGGTTGCCAAACGGGATTTTACCTCACGATGATTAACCATGATGATTATGAGGAAGTATTGGATATTTTGGAAAAAACCCTTCGTGATGTATTGAATGCGACGGAAGTTCCTGCATGTAATGAAGTGCAATGCGGCTGGGCGGCAAATCATAGCTTAGAAGGTGCAAAACAATTGGCAAAAGAAATGCTGGACAAACGCAATGAATGGTCCATTGTGTTTAAAGAAGAATAAATTGATTTGTAAAGGTATCATCTTTTTCGATGATACCTTTTTTTCAAATATGACAAATATTCTTCAAATTTACGAGGTTTTTCTATGGAACGAATTGGATATTATAGTAATAGGTACAAATTTTTTCAAAAAGTGAGGAAATGAACGTGGAAGTATTTGTCGGGCGGCAACCAATTTTTAATCAAATGGAAGAAGTGGTTGCTTATGAATTATTATACAGGAAAAATGAAATGAATTGGTTTGAGAAAGAGGATTCCGATAGTGCAACCATACAAGTATTGAAAAATACGGTGTTTTCTATCGGTATTGATGAGCTGACAAATGGTTTGCCTGGATTTATCAATTTTACAGAAAAATTATTAATGAGCGATATTTTTGATATCCTCGATCCATCCACATTTGTTATAGAGATATTGGAAAATGTCCCGATAACGGAGAATTTGATTTACCGAATAATGGATTTAAAAAAACGCGGCTTCAAAATTGTACTGGATGATTTTGTACTTGAACAAAATAAAGAAAAATACAACTATTTATTTCCTCATATCGACATTATCAAAATTGACTTTTTAAATACTTCCAAACAAGAAAGAACCCTAATTGAAGAACGGGTGAAACAACATTTTCCTCATATCCAATTATTAGCGGAAAAAGTGGAAAACCGTATTCAATTTGAAGAAGCGAAAACAGCCAATTATACACTCTTTCAAGGGTATTTTTTCGAAGAACCGCAAATTATTAAATCATCAGATGTTCCGATGAATACATTCAATTATTTTCAAGTCATGAACATATTGAAAGAAAATAATGCAAATATTCAAAACATCGCCGAAACCATTGAACAAAATGTTGCTTTAACCTATAAATTGCTTCGGTTGATAAACAATCTTTCGAGGAAAAAAATAAAAGTACAATCCATTGAGCAGGCCATCATGGGATTGGGATTAATGGAACTGCGCAAATATTTATATTTATTAGCTTTGCATGAAGGACGTTTAGAAGAACCGACGGATGTGGAAATTGAATTAATGCGAACTTCCTTAATAAGAGGAAAAATATGTGAACTTCTTGCCAGAAAAAAGAAAAAGGAAAATTATGCGGAATATTATTTAGCAGGAATGTTTTCATTAATTGATGCCATTTTGCAAAAACCAATTAATGAAATTGTAGCGGAACTGCCATTTTCAAAAGAAATTATTGATACGATTTGCGGCAAGAAAACGGAAATGACGGATTATTTGCAATTGAGTATTGCCCTTTCAAAATTGGAAATTCATTTAGCCACAAGACTTGCAAAAGCATTAGGATTCGAAATAAGGGATTTAGTTGATATATACAAAGCGGCTTTAGAACATTCAAAAAAATCATTTTGAATACATCATACATAATCACACTAAAGGCACGAATAGGTTGAAATGAATTGTCCATAATATTCATTACTGAACCTTCGCAATCAACGCAGATAACGAATTCGGATTTGTGGCAGGCTTTCACAAAGAATTCACAAACCTGAAACAATTGGTGGAAGTGTTGAAACTATTTGTTTTCAGCGGTTTTTTCAAAACATTGGGGAAAAGACCAAATGTTTCTTTAACATCAATTTTGTTATAATGAACTTGTATTGCACAATTTTATTAATTTTTTGGAGGGGTTCAAAAAATGAAAAAAGCTTGGTTAGCACTACTTTTTGGTACTGCCCTTGTCCTTGGTGCTTGTGGCGGTGGCGACGATACTAGCGACGAAGGTTCAAGCGACAGCACTTCAACAACTACTGAACAAACAACAACTGATAGTGGTGCAGACACTGCGAAAGGTGAAGAACTTGTAAAGAAAAACTGTACTACTTGCCATGGCGGCAACTTGGAAGGAATGGGCAATACTCCTTCACTAGCTGATGTTGGTTCAAGACTTTCTGAAGAAGAAATTTTAGATGTTATTACAAACGGCCGAAATGCAATGCCTAAAGGTTTACTTTCAGGCGATGATGCAAAAGCTGCTGCTGCATGGTTAGCACAACAAAAATAATGCTAAAATAAAAGCGTTTACATTAGAAAAATTTAGGAGACGTATAAGCACGTCTCCTTTTTTCTTTGGGCGAAGTATACTATAATGCTAAAATAAAACCATATGAGAAAAAAGGTGGGAGAGTGAATGGCACAAGTTACAACAAAAGATGTAATGGAAAAATTTGAATTAAAGCTTGTTAGCGGGCATGAAGGCATCGGTCGTCATATCACAACAAGCGATATTTCAAGGCCAGGTTTAGAGATGGCAGGATATTTTACTCATTATCCTGCTGACCGGGTGCAGCTCATTGGCAGAACAGAACTATCCTTTTTTGAAATGCTCCCTCCGGATTTAAAAAAAGAACGAATGATGAAATTATGTTCGCAGGATACGCCGGCGATTATTATTTCAAGAAATATGGAAGTGCCGCAAGAATTGATTGAAGCTTCCAATCAAAATAATGTACCTGTGCTAGTTACATCCATGAAAACAACAAGGTTTTCCAGCAGGCTGACAAACTATTTGGAAAGTAAGCTTGCACCATCAACGGCAATTCATGGCGTATTAGTGGATGTTTACGGAATTGGGGTTTTAATCATTGGCAAAAGCGGTGTAGGAAAAAGTGAAACCGCTTTGGAATTGATTAAGAAAGGACATCGGCTCGTTGCGGATGATTGTGTAGAAATTCGCCAGGAAGCGGAGAATTTGCTTATTGGAAGTCCGCCGCCATTACTGGAACATTTATTGGAAATCCGAGGAATTGGCATCATTAATATTATGACGCTCTTTGGAGCAAGTGCAGTGCGTCCATATAAACGGATTACATTAATTGTAGAGCTGGAAACATGGGATCCTGATAAACAATACGACCGCTTAGGGTTGGATGAAGAAAAAATGAAAATTATTGATACGGAAATTACAAAATTAACGATTCCAGTGCGGCCTGGACGAAATGTTTCCGTTATTATTGAGGTAGCAGCAATGAACTATCGTTTGAAAAAAATTGGCATTAATCCAGCTCTTGAGTTTTCAAGAAGATTGGACGAGGTCATTGCCATGCACGATGACTTGGATGAATATGAATGATAAAAGATGATGATATTGAGAGGAGTTCCTATGAATACGATTTTGTTAACAATTGATCCCGTTGCCTTCAGTATTGGTCCATTGACTGTCCGATGGTACGGCATTATCATCGTCACAGGCATTGTCATCGGTTATTTAGTAGCCAATGCGGAAGGAAAAAAACGCGGATTGCCTGAAGATTTTTTTGGTGACTTATTGTTATGGGCAGTGCCGATTTCCATTATTTGCGCACGACTATATTATGTTATCATGAAATGGGACTATTATGGCGCTAATCCAGGGAGAATCATAGAAATCTGGAATGGCGGCATTGCTATTCATGGTGCGTTGATTGGGGCGATTACAACCGCATATGTTTTTTGCCAAGTAAAAAAAATAAGCTTTTTAAAAGTAGCAGACATTGCCGCGCCAAGCATCTTAATTGGCCAAATTATTGGGCGCTGGGGCAACTTTATGAACCAGGAAGCATATGGCGGTCCTGTATCCCGCGATTTTCTGGAAAGCTTATTTTTGCCGGATTGGCTTATTGAACAAATGTATATTCATGATTTAGGCACATATGTTCATCCAACATTTTTATATGAATCGACATGGAATTTAGTAGGGCTTATTATTTTGCTTTTATTTAGAAAAGCCAATTTGCATCGTGGGGAAATATTCTTTTCTTATCTAATATGGTATTCAATAGGCCGCTTCTTTATTGAATCCATGAGAACCGACAGCTTATATTTAATTGGAGATTTGCGCTCTGCTCAAGTGATGTCAGTAACGCTCATTATCATCGGTTTCGTTTCAATTTTCTATCGCCGATGGAAAGTTCGACCTGTAATTCGATATCTTGATAAATAGAAAGGAAAATGAGAAATGTCTACGTTAAAAAAGGGGTTAATTGCAGGCGGTAAAACTGCTTGGTCTTTAAGTAAAGTCATTTTTCCCATTACATTTATTGTCACGATATTACAATTTACACCAATCTTGCCATGGCTTATCGATTTAATTGAACCATTGATGGGGATACTCGGATTAAGCGGGGAAGCTGCAATTCCCCTTGTTCTGGGGAACTTTTTGAATTTATATGCAGCCATTGCAGGGATTTTGTCTTTGGATCTGACCGTGAAAGAAGTATTTATACTCGCTGTGATGTTATCCTTTGCCCACAATATGTTTATTGAAACGGGAGTCGCTTTGAAAGTGGGTGTCAAACTTTGGGTGGTTCTTGCGGTAAGATTCGGTCTTGCGATTCTTTCAGCCATCGCAATCCGTTTTCTTTGGAATGGCGGCGGCGAAATTGCCCAATATGGTTTAGTTCCTACACAAACACCTGATCCAAACGGCTGGGGCGAAATATTGCTTCTTGGACTCGAAAAAGCTGGCTATGGGATTTTCCAATTATTGATTATTGTGATTCCGCTAATGATTATCGTGCAATATTTGCGAGACTATCATTATTTAGATAAATTGTCGAATGCTTTAGCTCCGGTAACGAAAGTAATTGGCGTCAAACCAAATGCTGCCATGACTTTAGTGGCCGGGTTAGTTATTGGGCTTGCTTATGGAGCAGGAGTAATGATTCAATCTGTTAAAGAAGATGGCGTGAGCAAAAAAGATGCTACTTTATGCTTCATCTTTTTAGTTGCTTGCCACGCAGTCATTGAAGATACGCTCATCTTTGCACCACTTGGAGTTCCGATTTTATATTTATTGTTAATCCGTTTAGTGACGGCGTTTGTTTTAACGATCATTGTTGCGTTTATTTGGAATAAAGCAGAAGTAAAGGCATTAAACAGGGAAGTGGCACAAACAGAATGAAAGCATTATTATTTGATTTCGATGGAACTTTATTAAACACCAATGAATTAATCATCCGTACATTTATGCATGTATTAAACGACAGATTTCCCGGGCAATATTCGCCACAAGATTGCATCAAATTCATTGGTCCGTCACTAAAAGAGACATTTGAACAGATAGCACCGAATGAAGTCGATGAATTAATAGCGAAATATCGCCAATGGAACCATGCTTACCACGATCAATATGTAAAAGAATTTGATGGCGTCAATGAAACATTGGAACAGTTGAAGCGCCAAGGACATAAATTAGCCATTGTTTCCACGAAAAAAAAGGAAACTATTGAACGTGGCCTTAAATTAATGAATGCCGAACATTATTTTGAATTTTGGATTGGGTTGGAAGATGTAAGCAAAGTAAAACCGGACCCAGAGCCGGTTTTGTTGGCTCTTGATCGTCTAAAAATGCCAAAAGAAGAAGCTTTAATGATTGGCGATAATTACCACGATATATTGGCTGGGAAAAATGCAGGTGTCAAAACAGCCGGCGTTGCTTGGTCCATAAAAGGGGAAGACTATTTGCGGCAATTCCAGCCGGATTATATGTTGCATCACATATCCGATTTATTGACAATCGTGAAGGGGTTGTAATATGCGGAGAACTGAAAGGTACCAAGTTCAAGGAGGCGCCAACTCTTTATGGCATGTTTATAAAACCGTTTCCTTTTGGAAGGTTGTGAAATGCTTTATTTTTATTCAAATTGGCAGAATTACGCCATTTATGGGACTGAAAAATTGGATTTACCGCACCTTTTTAAAAATGAAAATCGGGAAGAAGACTTCTCTGGCATTAATGGTCATGCCGGATACAATGTTTCCTGAGCGCATTTCCATCGGCGATAATACGATTATTGGCTATAACACCACTATCTTGGCACATGAGTATTTGATTGATGAGTATCGTTTAGGTGATGTGAAAATTGGAAGCGAAGTCATGATAGGGGCAAATTCCACCATTTTGCCAGGTGTGGAAATCGGCGATGGTGCCATTGTTTCCGCAGCGACTTTAGTGAATAAAGATGTTCCTGCTGGAGCAATGGTAGGGGGCAACCCAATGCGCATTATCTATACGGCGGAAGAAATGGCAGAACGGAAAAAGAAAAGGGATGAGGCTGTTTAGAAAGGAATGCTTTCTAAACAGCCTTTCTTTGTAATGGGATGGAGTATTCGAATGCATCACATAAGTAGAGAAAATTTTCTTAATTCAGCCATTTATGAATTGACTATTTTTCAATAGTTCGATACAATGCTTTCATATACTAATTCTCTAACTCTCTAACACTCTAATATACTAAAGTGAAATAGGAAGTGTGGTCTATGTCATCAATAAAGAAATTTGAAAAACCCCTTGGAATGAGAGATACATTCCCTCGGATTTATGAAAAAATAGAGAGGGCAAGGCAAATTGGCCGAAAAGTCTTTCGTTCAAGGGGATTTGATTTTATCGAAACGCCGACTTTGGAATATTACGATACGGTAGGAAAAGCCTCAGCAATAGCTGATTCATATTTGTTTAAATTAGTCGACAGTCAAGGAAACACCCTTGTGCTTCGTCCGGATATGACAACGCCCATCACACGGGTCGCCACTTCGAAATTGTTGAAAGAAAAAATTCCTCTTCGACTTGCCTATTCAGCGAATGTGTTCCGCGCGCAGCAAATGGAAGGCGGAAGACCGGCTGAGTTTGGCCAAATGGGCGTTGAAATTATTGGAGATAAAACGGTTTTTGCTGATGCGGAAGTGCTCATTACAGCCATTCAATTAATGAAAGAGTTTGGCATTGAGTCGTTCAAATTAACGATTGGCCATGCAGGAGTATTGCATGATATTTTAAATGACTATACAGACAATGAAGATCAGCGAGAAACGTTGCGAAATTTACTTGTGGAACGCAATTATGTCGGCTTTGAAGAAGCGGTGCATGAATTTAACTTGCCAATTACAAAAGCCAATGCACTTCTTGAGTTTATCAATGAAGCAACCAATTTATCTTCCATTGAAGATATGGAAAAATATGTGCGAAAAAACGATGGAATTGAATATATGAAGCAGCTTTCAAACTTGCTTGATGCATACAACCTTACGCAGTATGTATCTTTCGATTTCACCCTTTCAAGCCATATGAGCTACTACACGGGCATGTTGTTTGAAATTTTTGCATCAGGCAGCGGTTTTCCATTAGGAAATGGAGGTCGCTACGACGGGCTATTGCACTTGTTTGGAAGCGATGCAGGAGCAACTGGATTTAGCATTCGCATTGATCGGCTTCTTGAAGTATTGCCGAAAGAAGAAATTGAAGAAGAAACGATTTGCATCTTGTTTGATGATGAAGATTTCATCAAAGCATTGGACCTTGCAACTACATTGAGAGAACAAGGGGCACGGGTAACGGTCCAATCAAAAAAAGGATTAATCAATCGGGAAGCATTTACGAAACAGTTTAGTCGGGTTGTTGATTTAAGCCAGGAGGAAACACAATGAGTACTGAATTAACGATTGCTATGCCGAAAGGGCGCATTTTTGAAGAAGCCTATCAAATGTTGATTGAAGCAGGATTTAAACTGCCGGAAGAAGTGGAAATGTCCAGAAAATTGATGATTGAAATTCCGGAAGAAAACATTCGCTTTATTTTAGCTAAACCAATGGATGTTCCGGTGTATGTGGAACATGGGGTTGCCGATATAGGCATTGCCGGGAAAGATGTACTGATGGAACAGCAACGCAATGTCCATGAACTGTTGGATTTAAAAATCAGCAAATGCCATATTGCCTCAGCAGGACTTCCCAATACGGAAATGGATGAAATTGCGCCGCGGATTGCCACAAAATATCCGAATATCGCCATGAATTATTATAAAGGCATTGGCGAGCAAGTAGAGATTATTGAATTAAATGGTTCCATTGAACTTGCGCCGATGATTGGGCTTGCAGACCGCATCGTGGACATTGTTTCAACGGGAAGAACGCTAAGAGAAAATGGGTTGGTAGAATATGAGCATATTGCCGATGTCTCTTCTCGTTTAATTGCCAATCCAGTGAGTTATCGAATGAAAAATGAACGCATTCAAGAGATTGTATCCCGATTAAAGAAAATAGTGAAGTAAAGGGAAGGTTGCCAAATGAAGATTTCGAAACTATCCAAAAATATTTCGTTAAAAAGAGAGTTAGAGAGCGGGAATGAGGAACAGCTAAAAACGGTTAGACAAGTCATTGCTGATGTTCGCGAACATGGAGATGAAGCCATTCGAAAATATACAGAAATGTGGGATAAGGTTGTGCTTTCTGATTTTCGTGTAAGCGAAGAGGAAATTCAGGAAGCCCTTCAACATTTCGATCCCCAATTGAAAAAAGACTTGGAAGAAGCGGCAAACAATATTCGCAAATATCATGAAGCTCAAAAACGGGAAGGGTATACATTGCCTTTAGCGGACGGTTCCTATCTTGCACAGCGAATCCTTCCGCTGGATTCAGTCGGTTTATACGTGCCAGGAGGGTCTGCGGCTTATCCTTCCTCTGTACTAATGAACGTGATTCCTGCACAAGTGGCAGGAGTAAAACGCATCGTCATTACATCCCCTTGCGGAAAAGATGGAAAACTTCCTCCTGCCGTTTTGGTTTGTGCGGACATTTTAGGGGTGAAGGAAATTTATAAAATTGGCGGTGCCCAAGCCATTGCAGCGCTTGCTTATGGAACGGAATCCATCGCCCCTGTGGATAAAATAACAGGTCCAGGAAACATCTTTGTGGCCCTTGCTAAACGGGAAGTATTTGGACAAGTTGCCATTGATATGATTGCTGGGCCCAGCGAAATATGTATCTTAGCCGATGATTCAGCATATCCGGATGAAATCGCGGCGGATTTGTTAAGCCAAGCGGAACACGATATGCGGGCTTGCGCCATTTTAATTACAACTAGTGAAAAATTGGCGAATGCCGTTAGTGAACAAGTAGAAGAACAGTTAAGTAAACTTCCTCGTGAACAGATTGCAAGAGCCTCCATTGAAAATTTCGGCCATATTTATATAGCTGAATCAATGGAACAGGCAGTGGAAGCTGTCAATACCCTTGCTCCAGAACATTTAGAAATTGTCACGGAAAATGCAGAGAAAGTGAGCGAAGGTATCCGCCATGCAGGAGCGATTTTCCTTGGAAGATACAGTTCAGAACCAGTAGGAGATTACTTTGCAGGACCGAACCATGTACTCCCTACAAACAGCACAGCCCGTTTTGCCAGCGGGTTAAATGTAGATGATTTTATTAAAAAATCAAACATCATTTATTACACAGAAAAAACATGGGAAGAAAACGCGCCAAAAATTGCACGGCTTGCCCGCATGGAAGGATTGGAAGCCCATGCAAGAGCTGTTGAGTCGCGGGGTTGGAAGAAAGGAGAATAAGGATGACGGAAAAAAAGCGCTTTGCCCAAATTGAACGAACAACAAAAGAAACCCAAATCAAAGTGGAATTTTATTTGGATGGAGAAGGTAAAGCAGAAGTAAATACTGGCGTTCCATTTATGGACCACATGCTGGATTTATTTATGAAGCATGGATTGTTTGATGGCAAGATTGTGGCAAATGGAGATACCTATATCGATGACCATCATACAACGGAAGACCTTGGCATCGTTTTAGGACAAGCAGTGAAAGAAGCTCTTGGAGATAAACGGGGCATCCGACGCTATGGAAACGCCTTTGTGCCAATGGATGATGCTTTGGCGCAAGTGGTGGTGGATTGCTCCAACCGTCCGCATCTTGAATACCATGTAACGCCTGAACTGAAGCCAAAAGTAGGAACATTTGATACAGAGCTAGTGCATGAGTTTTTATGGAAGTTTGCTTTAGAAGCGCGGATGAATGTGCATGTAATTGTCCCTTATGGCCACAATACGCACCATATCATCGAAGCCATTTTTAAAGCCCTTGCCCGCGCGATTGATGATGCCGTACAAATTGATCCACGGGTTAAAGGAGTACCTTCAACGAAAGGACTGCTTGCATGAAAATTGGAGTTATTGATTATGGAATGGGAAATTTATTCAGCGTGACGCAAGCATTAAAAAAGCTAAATGCTGAAGTCATCGTCTCTTCCAAACCGGAAGAATTGGGTGAAGCAGATGCGCTCATTTTGCCTGGGGTTGGCGCTTTTCCGGATGCCATGAAACGATTGCAGGAAACCGGGTTGGATGAGTTTATCCGCAGCGAAGTCAAAAATAATAAGCCCCTCCTTGGCATTTGTTTAGGGATGCAGCTGTTGTTCGAAGAAAGTGAAGAAGTGGCGCCGACAAAAGGCTTTGGGTTTTTTGAAGGGAACGTCGTCCGATTCACCGGCATTTCAGAAAAGGGAGAAAAATACCGGGTTCCTCACATGGGATGGAATTCATTAATCTTCCATTCCATACCTGATTGGTTGAAAGGGGAAGAGTTGCCGGAAGATAAATTTGTATATTTTGTCCATTCTTATTATGCAGACACTGCTTCTTCCCAAGTAGTGGCAACGGCTGAATATTTTGGCGTGCAAGTTCCTGGAATCGTGCAGCAAGGCAATGTTTGCGGCATGCAGTTCCATCCTGAAAAATCAGGGGAATTTGGCGTGTATTTATTGAAAAAGTGGCTGCAAGGGGTGAAATAAATGTTAACAAAGCGAATCATACCTTGTTTAGATGTAAAAGAAGGCAGAGTCGTAAAGGGCATCCAATTTGTAGGGCTTCGAGATGCCGGAGACCCGGTGGAACTTGCCAAATATTACGATGAGCAAAGAGCCGATGAACTTGTATTTCTTGATATTTCTGCATCTTTCGAAGGTAGAGAAACAATGGTTGATGTGGTAAGAAAAACTGCTTCTGAAATCTCCATTCCTTTTACAGTGGGTGGCGGCATCCGCAAATTGGATGATATGAAGCGGATTTTACGGGCTGGAGCAGATAAAGTGTCCGTCAACACTTCTGCCATCGAAAGACCGGAGTTAATTAAAGAAGGAGCGGATTTCTTCGGTTCCCAATGTATTGTCGTTGCCATCGATGTCCGTTACAGTGATGAAGATGGCACTTGGATGGTTTATACCCATGGCGGCCGAAACAAAACAAATTGGACGGCTGTGGAATGGGCCAAAAAAGCTGTGGAGCTTGGAGCAGGAGAAATTTTGCTTACGAGCATGAATCAAGATGGAGAAAAATCTGGCTTTGATTTGGCGTTAACGAAAGCTGTAAGAGATGCGGTTACAGTGCCTGTCATTGCAAGCGGCGGAGCAGGAAACAAGGAACATTTCCGAGAAGTGTTGCAAGATGTGGATGCGGATGCAGCCCTTGCAGCATCTATTTTCCACTATAAAGAAACAAGCGTACCTGAAGTGAAGGCATACTTACGAGAAAAAGGAGTTTGTGTCAGATGATAGATATTGAAAGTTTGAAATTTGATGAAAAAGGGTTCATTCCTGCCGTTGTGCAAGATGCCCGCTCAAAGCAAGTGTTGACGGTTGCTTACATGAATAAAGAATCATTGCAAAAAACCATCGAAACAGGAGAAACTTGGTTTTATTCCCGTTCCCGTAATGAACTTTGGCATAAAGGGGAAACGAGCGGCAATACACAAAAGGTCATTTCCATTACAACCGATTGCGACCAAGATGCCTTAGTGGTGGAAGTAGATCCAGCCGGCCCTGCTTGCCATAATGGAACAACTTCCTGCTTTACTGAAACCGTTGTGGAAAATGGAAAAGTAGGAAGTGTAGGCATTATTCCAGAATTAGTAGAAATCATTAAAAAACGCGAGGAAGAAATGCCTGAAGGTGCGTATACGACTTATTTATTCACAGAAGGAATCGATAAAATCTGCAAAAAAGTCGGTGAAGAAGCTACAGAAGTGGTCATCGGTGCAAAAAACCGCAATCCGGAAGAAGTAAAATGGGAAGCGGCTGATTTAATCTATCACTTGCTTGTACTTTTGCAAGAACAGAAAATCAGCGTATACGACGTATTGGAAGTGCTTGTAGAAAGACATAAACAAAAACGGGCCAGCACAAAACATACAAAATAATTTCATAAGCATTTGCAATGAAGAATGTTGGAAGTATGTTATAATAAAAGGGATTAATAAGAGGAACGTTTTTAAAACGTTCCTTATTTATTGTCTTGGAGGTTCATTTTGGAAAAGAAACATCAGAAAGAAAAAAACAACATTGTTTCGTTCATTCCAGATGGAGAATATTATTTCAATAAAGCCATAAAAGCTTTGGAAAAAGACCAAATGGATCGAGCGTACAAATATATGAAAAGAGCGGCGGAATTGAGTCCTGATGATGCTCATGTATTAATGCATTACGGCCTTTTGGAATTAAATTTACAAAATTTTGAAAAGGCTTATGAGTTGATTCACACTGCTTATTGCATGGAACCAGATGAACCGGAGCATGTATATTATTTAGCGGAAGTATCCGGCTTTTTAGGCTTGATGAACGATGCGAAAAAATATGCTGAAAAATATTTAGAGCTTGATCCGGATGGCTATTATGCATGGGAAGCAAGAGAAATCATTGATTATGTCCATTTTGAGCAAAATACTATTGACGACTTTGATGATGATGATGATTCCTATGAACAATTCATCATGCAGGAAAAAGCTCGTCGATTAATGGAAGATAAACAATTTGATGAAGCCATTGAAGTGTTGGAATATTTGATTGACCAATATCCAGAACTCTGGCCTGCTTATAACAATTTATCTCTAGCTTACTTTTATGTAGGGGACTTGGAACAATCTAAAGCCATCTTGCATCACGTGCTTCGGGAAAATGTCGGAAATTTGCATGCGCTATGTAATCTCACAATCATTGCTTATTATGAAAAAGATGAATCTACCTTAGAGTATTTAGTTGATTTGTTGAAAAAAATACATCCATTTGACTTTGACAATCGTTACAAACTTGGTGCAACATTGGCGCTGATTGGCGAATACGATTTGGCTTATAAATGGTTACGTAGCATGACAAAGCGAATGTCGCCGGCAGATTCCGGCTTCTATTTTTGGTTGAGTCAAGCTGCGTATTTCTCAAACCATAGAAAAGAAGCAGATAAAGCGTGGAAAATGTTGGTTCAACTAGACCCATCCAAAGAGGGGATGGAACCATGGAAACATATTAAAAGAAAAGAATCCAGCGAATTGCCAACCCTTGACCAAAATCGGGACTATATTATTCAGAAAATCAGCAGCAATTATTCAGCCCATCGAATGTTCGGCTTTTTCTTGCTCAGCAAATCGGCATTTAAGCAAGAAATTATAGCTCATCCGAAATTGATTGATTTGTCGAAATACAATGGATTGGAAAAACTTTGTTTAGCGTATGCATTAAATCATCAATTTGATTTAAATAATAAAGTAGAGAAAAATTTTATTCACCTGATTGCTGTGGCTGAGGAACTTTTCAACAGTATCGAAGCGTTGACCCTTGAAAGGCAGCATCTGTTTCAAATGTGGTTCGTACTCAGCGAGAGAGCTTTTCTGAACGGCTACGAATTTAAAAATGTAAAAGCATTGACCGCTGCAATGGAATATATGTACTATTCAACGGTCAGTTCCAAGCGGGTTACGAAAAAACAATTTGCAGAAAAACACGGAATTTCTGTCAGTACGCTAACAAAATATGTAGACCAATTGCTGGATTTTTTGCCTTTTGGTGAAGAATAGGCAAACTATTTGAAGTTTCTAACTTGTTTGACTACATTTAAAGTAAGTTAGGAGGAATAAAAATGGCAGAAGAAAAAATTTATGATGTCGTGATTATCGGAGCAGGACCAGCAGGTATGACTGCAGCGGTTTATACTTCCCGTGCCAACCTTTCAACTCTTATGTTGGAACGTGGCATTCCTGGCGGGCAAATGGCGAATACAGAAGAAATTGAAAACTACCCAGGATTTGAAACAATTTTAGGTCCGGAATTATCCACAAAAATGTTTGAACATGCAAAAAAATTCGGAGCAGAATATGCCTATGGCGATGTTTCCGAAATAATTGACGGCGAGGACTATAAAATTATCAAAGCTGGTGCAAAGGAATATAAAGCCCATGCCATTATTATCGCTACAGGTGCAGAATACAAAAAATTAGGAGTGCCAGGAGAGAACGAACTCGGCGGACGCGGTGTAAGTTATTGTGCCGTTTGCGATGGGGCATTCTTCAAAGGCAAAGATTTAATTGTAGTCGGCGGTGGAGACTCTGCTGTGGAAGAAGGCGTCTATTTAACACGTTTTGCCAATAAAGTTACAATTGTGCATCGCCGCGATAAATTGCGCGCCCAAAAAATCTTGCAAGACCGTGCCTTTGCCAACGAAAAAATAGACTTTATCTGGAATCACACTGTAAAACAAATCAACGAAAAAGACGGAAAAGTTGGAAGCGTGACGCTTGTTTCAACAGTGGATGGTTCAGAAAAAGAAGTTCCATGCGACGGTGTCTTTGTATATATCGGAATGTCTCCATTAACTGCACCTTTTAAAAAGTTAGGTATTTTAAATGCGCAAGGGTATGTAGTAACAAACGAAAAAATGGAAACATCTGTGAAAGGGATTTTTGCAGCAGGAGATGTGCGTGAAAAAGAGTTGCGTCAAATTGTGACAGCAACAGGTGATGGAAGCATTGCAGCCCAATCAGCACAACAATATGTGGAAGAATTGAAGGAAAAATTAGTAAAGAATGGGTAACGAGAAATTAACTTTATTGTAACTTTTTTTACTATGGAATTGGGGTATAATAATATTAGAATTTAACCCCCCTTTAGTTTGTTTTTAGTTGTTTCCATTTTTGGAAACAACTTTTTTTTTAATATTCTACAAAAGTGCTTCTAATCATAAAACTGAAATTATAGATTGTTTGTAAAAGGATTATTTTGTAACGAAATGACGAGTCAAGGTATAATAATGAATAGGAGTAACAAAGATTTGAGGTGTCGATTATGCAAAGAATAGCCAACTTATTAGCAATACAAGATGGACAAGTGCTTCTTCTGAAAAAACCGAGAAGAGGATGGTACGTCGCTCCCGGCGGAAAAATGGAGAGCGGTGAATCCATCGTTGAATCTGCAGTAAGAGAATTCCAAGAGGAGACGAATGTTACTCCTAAAAATGCCCATTTAAAAGGGGTTTATACAATTGTTGTTAAAGACGGCGACCAAGTTATTGAAGAATGGATGCTATTCACTTTTGTAGCAACAGGTGTGGAAGGAACACCAGATAAGGAAAATAGAGAAGGTATTTTAGAATGGCGTCCAATCCAAGATCTTCACCACCTTCCAATGGCGGAAGGAGACCGGAAAATCCTGTTGTTTGCTGCATTAAATAAAGGCATTCAATACGGAACATGCATATATACAAAGGATTATGAATTGATAGAGGCCAAATACCAAACTTCGATGGAATTAATCGAAGGAGATGAATCACATGGATGAAAAAGATGAAAGAGAATATGAACATGAGCTAGTCATCATTACTGGCATGTCTGGTGCAGGAAAAACTGTAGCCATTCAAAGTTTTGAAGATATGGGCTATTATTGTATAGATAATTTGCCTCCTAAATTATTAACCACTTTTTTAGCTTTAATGAAACAATCGAAAAAAAGAATTTCCAAAATCGCTGCTGTTATGGATATGCGCGGCGGAGAATTTTTCAATTCCCTCATTGATGCTCTTGACACTTTGGAGAAAGAAAAAAGCGTCAAAACGCGGATCTTATTCTTAGATGCCGATAATGAGACGTTGGTGAGAAGATATAAAGAAACAAGACGGCAGCATCCGTTAGCACCCAACGGACTTCCTCTTGACGGCATTAGAAAAGAAAGAGAAATGCTGTCAGAATTGAAGGGAAGAGCCCATTATATTTACAATACTTCCAAAATGAAGCCCCGTGAACTCAGGGAACGCATTACAGAAGAATTTTCCCTTTCCTCAAGTCCTAAATTCTCGATTAATGTGGTGTCCTTTGGGTATAAAAACGGGATACCTATTGATGCAGACTTAGTTTTTGATGTAAGATTCTTAAATAATCCATATTATGTTGAAGAATTAAGAAATAAAACGGGATTGGACCAAGAAGTTTACGATTATGTTTATAACATGGATGAAACCAAAATTTTAATTAAAAAATTAGAAGATTTATTTGACTTTATTATTCCGCAATACATTAAAGAGGGAAAACCGCAATTAGTGATTGCCTTTGGCTGCACAGGCGGTCAACATCGTTCGGTTACATTAACTGAATATTTTGGAAAATATTTTAGAAAAAAATATCATACGGAGGTCACGCACCGAGATATCCGTTCATAAAGAGAGAGGATTGTTTGGATGAAACAACTCAATATTGTAGTTATTGGAGGAGGGACCGGTTTATCGACCATACTGCGAGGGTTAAAGCTTTATCCCTTTCATATTACGGCGATTGTCACTGTAACCGATGATGGGGGGTCTTCCGGGAGATTAAGGGATGATTACGACATCCCGCCTCCTGGAGATATTCGAAATGTCATTGCCGCTTTATCTGATACGGAGCCGCTGCTGGAACAATTATTTCAATATCGTTTTGCAAATTCTCAAGAATTAGGCGGCCACTCGTTGGGAAATTTAATGCTGACTGCACTAACCGACATTACCGGGGATTTTTTTAGTGCCATTATCGAAATGAGCCGAGTGTTAAAAGTGCATGGAAAGGTCATTCCATCTGCAAATGCTAAAGTCAATTTACATGCTGAATTGTTGGACGGCGAGATTGTAAAAGGGGAATCCAAAATTCCTTTGTCTAACAAGCCTATAAAGCGCGTTTTTTTAGTTCCAGATGATGTAAAGCCCCTTCCGGAAGCAATCAACGCAATCAACCATGCCGATGTGATTCTCATTGGTCCAGGAAGTTTATATACAAGCATCATCCCAAATTTATTGGTAAAAGAAATTGGCGAAACGGTCATCCAATCAAAAGCAAAAAAAATATACGTTTGCAATTTGATGACGCAGCAAGGGGAAACCAATCAGTATCAGGCGGCAGATCATGTAAAAGCCATTTATGACCATGTCGGCACACCATTTTTAGATGCCATTTTAGTCAACAGCAACGATTTGCCATCCCCCATTAAAGAAAACTATAAAGAACAAAATGCTGAACCGGTCAGAGTAAATGAAGAAGAATTAAAACAACTAGGATTAGAAATTATAAAAAAGAATATAGCAACCATCAAAAATGGTGCTGTACGACATGAAGGAAGAGCCATTGCAGAATGGCTGCTTGAATACACATATTAACATTAGAATAAGTTGAGAGGGGGGGCTTGTATGTCATTTGCATCGGAGACAAAGAAAGAATTGACTCAAATCGAGGCAAACGATCAATGTTTGAAAGCAGAACTTTCTGCCATTATTCGGATGAATGGGACGTTATCCTTTTCAAATAAACAGTTAAGTTTAGATGTTCAAACGGAGAATGCTGCTATTGCCAGAAGAATTTATACGATGCTCAAAAAGCTATATCCGTATAATGTGGAGCTTTTAGTCCGTAAAAAAATGAGGCTTAAAAAGAATAATGTCTATATTTGCCGCATTCGTGAAGGTGCCCGGGAAGTTTTAGAAGACCTTGACATCCTTCAGGGGGATTTTCAGTTAAATCATTCCATCTCCACCTCGCTGTTAAAAACAAATATGCAAAAAAGAGCTTATTTAAGAGGCGCTTTTTTAGCAGGCGGTTCGGTCAACAACCCTGAAACATCTTCTTACCATTTGGAAATTCATTCTATGTATAAAGAACATAGTGAAGCCTTGGCCAATTTAATGAATGAGTTTCAATTGAACGCCAAAACCATCGATCGCAAAAAAGGGTATATCACCTATTTGAAGGAAGCAGAGAAAATTTCGGAATTTCTTGGACTCGCAGGCGCCTTTCAAGCAATGCTGAAGTTTGAAGATGTACGTATTCTTCGAGATATGCGAAATAGCGTCAACCGCATCGTCAATTGCGAAACGGCCAATTTGAATAAAACCATTGGTGCCGCTTTAAGACAAGTGGAAAATATTAAATTTATTGATGAAACAATCGGCATCGACCAATTGCCGGAAAAATTAAGGGAAGTTGCGAGACTGCGCATCGAACACCAAGACGTTACATTGAAAGAGCTTGGGGAAATGATTTCAACAGGCACAGTCAGCAAATCTGGCATTAATCATCGTTTGAGAAAAATAGATGAAATTGCGGAAAAGTTACGGCGCGGTGAAAAAGTGATAAAATAATTCCAAAGAATCGCATTGTTCTTTTCATATAATTTCGATAAGATAAATATAAAAATGTGATGAACGGTGTAGAAAGGATGTGGAAACAGATATGGTTGAAACCACAGTGGAGGTTAAATTAAAAAACGGTTTGCAAGCTCGGCAGGCAGCCTTGTTTGTCCAAGAGGCAAATCGTTATAAGTCTGATATCTTTTTGCAAAAAGATGAGAAAAAAGTAAATGCAAAATCCATTATGGGCATCATGAGCTTAGCCATTGCAAGAGGTACAACGGTGAAGCTGATTGCAGAGGGCAATGATGAAAACGAGGCAATTGAAGGGTTATCTTCATTCATCACAAAAGAAGCATAATTTATACATTCTTTGAAAACGCTCGCAATTTTTCGAAGCTATTCGAGAATTGTGAGTTTTTTTATTTTATAGACTTTATTGGACGCACAAAAAAACCGGGCTGTCATTCCGACAACCCGGTTTAACATATTATTTTTGTTCGCTAGATGAAATAATATGGTCAATTAAACCATATTCTTTTGCTTGCTGAGCAGTCATGAAATTATCGCGGTCTGTATCTTGTGCGATTTTTTCGATTGGTTGGCCTGTATGATCAGCCAATAATTTGTTTAATTTATCGCGCAAGAATAGAATGCGTTTCGCTGCAATCTCAATTTCAGTAGCTTGACCTTGAGCTCCGCCTAGTGGTTGGTGAATCATCACTTCTGCGTTTGGCAATGCGTAACGTTTTCCTTTTGCACCTGCTGAAAGGAGGAAAGCACCCATTGATGCTGCCATTCCGATACAAATTGTTTGCACATCTGGTTTAATGTATTGCATTGTATCATAGATGGCCATACCTGCTGTGATGGAACCACCAGGTGAGTTGATGTATAAAGAAATATCTTTATCAGGATCTTCTGCAGCTAAAAATAATAATTGTGCGACAATTGAGTTTGCAACATTATCATCAATTGGGCTGCCAAGTAAAATAATACGGTCTTTTAAAAGGCGAGAATAAATGTCATAAGCACGCTCACCACGGCTTGTTTGTTCAATGACTGTAGGAACTAAGTTCATTGTTTGTCCTCCTTAAGCAAATAATTATTCTATATAATTTACGTACCGAAACAAAATTAGTTTCAGCTTGTATGTTTATCATACACATTATAGTCAATAATGGTCAAATATAAAGTCCAGTGTTCTTTGAATTTACAAATTTATGCGATTTACTTTACGGAAAAAATTTCTTTATATTTTAAAGGTTGAATTGTTTTGAAGTCCTGTGTATAATATTAAAGTCGTAAGCATTCAAAAAGTTCTATGCATATTCTATATTATATGAAAAATACAATAAAATATGCAAAAAATGGAAACTTTATTCAATCGCCCTCGTGGTGTAATGGATAACACTCAAGATTCCGGTTCTTGCACTGGGGGTTCGATTCCCTCCGAGGGCGCCATTTTACTGTTTAATAGAATATATTAAGTAAGTAAAATTATTAGTTAGCAGCTTAAAGAATACAAGTGGATGGATAGATAGGGGATAAAATGACGTGATTCATTTTACCCCTTATTTATTCCTAAGGCAAAATTTCAGATTAAATATAATAAATCATTGATTCTCCATCTCCAAGCGTGTAAGCTTGAGTTGGAGAATTTTTTTTTAAAATGTAAGCCCTTTCATTTTTCGGAATATTCATACTGAAAATATATTATTTTTTATTCCTATTAATTATTTGTTGTATAAATATAAAACGATTTATATAATTAAACATATCAGTACACATCATTAAATATTCGTTGTTGCTGATAAAGCTAGAAATTGACCGAAGGAGGATATTGAAATGGGTAAAAGAAATCGTGTATTTTTATTTATGTTGCTGATGGCATTTGCAGTGGTGCTAGCAGCATGCGGATCAAGCGAAAATTCATCATCTTCAAAGGATTCAAAAAGTGAAAGCGGAGAAACTAGTTTGAAAGACAAAAAAATCTTGGTGGGTACAGAAGCGACATTTGCTCCTTTTGAATATATGGACGATAACGGAAATATTGTAGGAATCGACAAAGATATTGTAGATGCCATTTTTACAGAACTCGGCATGGAATATGAAATGCGCCATGTTGGTTGGGAAGCAGTATTCCAACAAGTTCAAAACGGCGAACTTGATATGGGTGCTTCCGGTATAACTATTACAGATGAACGTAAAGAAACATTCGACTTTACTGAACCATATTTCGAAGCAACACAAGTGATTGTGGTTACGGAAGATTCACCGATTGAATCGGCAAAAGATTTAGAAGGTAAAAAAGTTTCTGTACAAATCAACTCTACAGGACACCAAGCAGCGAAAAAACTTTTAGGAGAAACGAACCCAAATATTTTAGCGTATGAAAACCTTCCATTAGCAATCCAAGAAGTGATTAATGGAACAGCTCAAGCAGCAATTGGTGATAACGCGGTAGTTTATGAATATTTAAAAAATAATCCAAATGCAAAATTAAAAGTCATTGAAGACGATGCATTTGAAAAAGAATATTATGGTTTTATGGTGAAAAAAGGAAACAAAGAATTGCTTGATTTACTAAATGAAGGCTTACAAAAAATTAAAGAAAACGGTAAGTTAGCAGAAATTACAGGACAAGAACTTGAATAACAGTTTAGGGGGTGTTTCAGATGGAAATCCTGGATTTTCGCTGGGATATAATCTGGAACTACCGTGAATATTTCATACGGGGTATTTGGGTAACATTAATTTTGACAATATGTGGGTTTTTAGGCGGATTCATCTTCGGAGTTTTTCTTGGACTTGGGAAAAATTCAAAAAGAAAATGGCTTTATTGGCCATGTAAATTGTATATCGATTTATTCCGTGGAACTCCGCTTTTAGTTCAAATATTTATTATTCACTTAGCAGTAATTCCATCGATTTTTGGTCATTCCCTCGGATTTATGGTCTCAGGTATTGCTGCGCTAATTTTAAACTGCGCTGCCTATGTAGCTGAAATTATCCGTGCGGGGATTCAATCTATTGATAAAGGTCAAATGGAAGCGGCAAGGTCCCTCGGTTTAAATCATTTCCAAGCCATGCGGAAAGTGATTCTGCCTCAAGCCTTCCGCCGTATGATTCCCCCTCTTGGGAATGAATTTATTACTCTCTTAAAAGATTCTTCCTTAGTAACGGTGATTGCTGCCAACGATATTTTATATGCGGCAAAAGTTGTCTCCGGAACTTATTTCCGTTTCTGGGAACCATATCTTGCTGCGGCAGCCCTTTATTTAATTTTGACATTTATCGTATCGAAAATCGTTTCATTCATTGAAAAACGATTCAGTGTCGAATACAATCCGCGCAAAGATAAAAAAGATGAAGGGCGGGTTGCTGCATGATTAAAATTGAAAATCTTCATAAAAGTTTCGGCAGCCTGGACGTATTAAAAGGCATCGATTATGAAATCCGAGAAAAGGAAGTTGTTTGTGTTATTGGTCCTTCCGGTTCCGGAAAAAGTACCTTTTTGCGCTGCATCAACTTGTTAGAAGAAGCAACGGATGGTGCAATTTATATTGATGGGGTTAAAATCAATGATCCAAACACGGATATTAACAAAATTCGTACAGAAGTGGGAATGGTGTTCCAACAGTTCAACTTATTCCCGCATATGACGGTGTTGGAAAATATTACGATGGCTCCGAAGCTCATCCGAAAAATGAACAAAAAAGATGCAGAAAACTTAGCTTTTGAATTGCTTCAAAAAGTAGGGCTTCGTGAAAAAGCATATAATTATCCACAACAATTATCTGGAGGTCAGCAACAACGGGTAGCCATCGCAAGAGCCCTTGCGATGAAACCAAAAGTAATGCTTTTTGACGAGCCAACTTCAGCCCTTGACCCGGAAATGGTAACGGAAGTATTAGATGTAATGAAACAATTAGCTGTTGAAGGTATGACGATGGTAGTCGTAACTCATGAAATGGGATTTGCCCGTGAAGTTGCGGATCGGGTCATCTTCATGGACGGTGGTGTCATTGTAGAAGAAGGACCGCCAGAACAAATTTTTGGTAATCCAAAACACGAACGGACAAAAGCCTTTTTAAGCAAAGTTTTATAATAAAGAAAGGACATCTCCATGGGAAAGAGATGTCCTTTTTGTGTAGGGGGAGCAAACCCAAATGAAATTAGTTTGGCATATCTTTTGCTTTTTCGGCTTGGCCGTACATATTTAACATTGTTTGCATATCTTGAGTGGAAAGTTGTGGAACCTGATAGTAGCCTTTTTTGTTTTGGTATAGGGATAATTCGTACGCCATTTCGATGCAGTTTGGAACAGAGTCTTGCAACACGCGGCGCACAACTGGATTTGTTGCTTCTAATGCAGCAGCAGTTTTTCCTGTTGCCAACATTTTGTGCTGGCTTAACATGAAGCTAGAGATGATGCCATCATCAATTTCGTTGGAAGAAGTGATAGGTTTTTTCGGTTGAGAAGGCGTTAAGCCGTATTTAGAATCATTGCCGATTTGCATGTTGTATTTGCGTGTTGGATGGCTTGGATCTTGACCTGTTTTAAAGCATTCTAAAGTGATGTTATATTCATCGAGCATAAACGCATACTGTCTGTCTAAAATATTGAGCAGTTCAGGGTCTTTTACATGCGGACGCAAGATAATAAACATATTCAATGCGCCAATAGAAGAACTTAATACTTCATGAACGTCTAAAACTTCATGGGCACCATGGTTCATGGACATGGGAATGTTTTCTGAAGTAGGTTGTTGGTTCATAAATTGATTTTCCATCGATAAGTCTCCTCCTTTTAATTAATTCTGTACAGTCGTACATCACTATTTTGGCATTAAAATCATTTGATTATTCAAAAGAGATTTGGGATAGTGGAAACAGAAAATGAAGAGAAGAGGGAATACTATTGAAAGTTCGCTTCTATCATCGTCCTAATTGTGCATTGTGCGAAGAAGGATTGCTTATATTAAAACTTGTTCAGGAAGAGTCAAATTTTGAAATTGACATGATCAATATTGAAGAAGATGATGAACTTCACGAGAAATTTATGCTCATGATTCCGGTGATTGAAAAAGACGGGGAAATTGTCCAATACGGCCAAATCGATTTTGCCACTTTATATGAAGCCTTCATGAATACACCATGATTTCGAATATATTTGGAATCACAACATGAGCGGGAGAATGTTTATTTACACTTGTATTGGGGAAAAATGGATATAAGATAGATAAATGGAGGGGTGTTAAATGACTATAAAATTGGCAATTAACGGATTTGGCCGCATCGGTCGTCTCGCTTTTCGAGAGGCAATGAAAAACGGCCGTTTTGAAGTGGTGGCGGTGAATGATTTAGCGGGAGCCCACCAGTTAGCCCACCTTTTAAAATACGATTCCGTGCACGGGATTTATGAGGGAGAAGTGCATCATGAAGAAGATGCGTTGATTGTGGATCAAAAGCGGGTTCAAGTCCTTTCAGAAAAAGATCCAGAAAAATTGCCGTGGGAAAAATTAGACATAGACATCGTTTTGGAATGTACAGGATTGTTTCGTTCTGTAGAAGATGTATCAAAACATTTAACAGCAGGTGCCAAAAAAGCTATTTTATCCGCTCCAGGAAAAGGAGCAATGCCGACATTTGTAATGGGCGTCAATCACAAGGAATACAGCCCAAAAGAGCATCATGTAATTTCCAATGCTTCTTGTACAACGAACTGTTTGGCGCCAGTGGCCAAAGTGCTCGATGAAAATTTTGGCATTCGGCGCGGGTTGATGACAACCATTCATTCCTATACAAATGATCAGCGGCTTTTAGATTTGCCCCATAAAGATGCCCGGCGTTCCCGAGCTGCAAACCTGTCCATGATTCCGACAACAACAGGTGCTGCCACTGCGGTTGGCAAAGTATTACCGCAGCTGAAAGGAAAATTGGACGGCTTTGCCATTCGTGTACCAACCCCGAACGTATCTTGTGTGGACTTGGTGGCAGAACTTAAAACCAATGTCACGGTCGAAATGGTCAATTCTGCTTTTCAAGAAGCGGCTCAAGGTGAATTAAAAGGCATACTGGATTACAGCGAATTGCCTCTTGTATCCATCGATTATAATGGAAACCCCCATTCCGCCATCATTGATGGTCTATCAACAATGGTATTAGACGACAACCTGATTAAAGTGGTCGCTTGGTATGACAATGAGATGGGATATGCCGTCCGATTGATTGACTTGGCCTCATATATAACTGAACAAGGATTGGTCTAATCGTCAATTATGTCATAATTTATATTATAAAACTGAAAAAGTGTAACATAATTATGACTTTCTATTGAAAAAGTATAGCCTAAATATGGAGAACGATTTATAATAAATGAGGGTAAAAGGAGTGATGGAGTACCCATCGCTTCTTATTTTTTGCTAATATAAAAAGGGTTGAAAATTTTTACAGAAATGTTGTCGTAGGAAAGAGGAATGACGACGGTACACTAGGAGGTTACTTCATGTTTCTGAAAAAGACAATGAACGATGTGGACGTACAGGGGAAGAGAGTTTTTGTACGTGTAGATTTTAACGTGCCGATGGAAAATGGTGTCGTGGCAGATGACACAAGAATTCGTGCAGCCATTCCGACAATCCAGCAACTATCGGAAAGAGGTGCAAAAGTTATTTTAGCATCTCACTTAGGTCGTCCGAAAGGCGAAGTAAAAGAAGATATGCGTTTAACAGCTGTCGGCGAACGCCTTTCTCAATTAATGAAAAAACCTGTAAAAAAATTAGATGAATCTGTTGGCGAAGCAGTTAAAAAGGCCGTTGACGAAATGAAAAATGGAGACATTGTTTTACTTGAGAATGTGCGTTTCCATAAAGGCGAAGAGAAAAATGATGAAGAGCTAGCCAAACAATTTGCAAGTCTTGCAGATCTTTATGTAAATGATGCATTTGGTGCTGCCCACCGTGCACACGCTTCTACGGAAGGAATCGCGAAATTCATTCCGGCAGTTTCTGGATTGTTGATGGAAAAAGAATTAGATGTGTTAGGCAAAGCTTTATCCAATCCGGATCGCCCGTTCACAGCGATTATTGGCGGCGCAAAAGTAAAAGACAAAATCGGCGTCATTGAAAATCTGCTTGATAAAGTGGATAACTTAATCATCGGCGGTGGTCTTTCCTTTACATTTGTAAAAGCACAAGGGTACGAAATTGGAAAATCATTGCTCGAAGAAGATAAAATAGAATTAGCCCGCAACTTCATTGAAAAAGCAAAAGAAAAAGGTGTCAACTTCTACATGCCAATTGATGCAGTGGTTGCGAAAGAACTATCGCCTGAAGCGGAAGCCAAAGTGGTAGACATTGATCAAATTCCTGAAGATTATATGGGTCTTGATATTGGTCCAAAAACCGCAGAGAAGTATGCGGAAGTTATTAAAAATTCAAAATTAATAATATGGAATGGACCAATGGGCGTATTTGAAATCGACCAATTTTCCAACGGAACAAGAACAATTGCAGAAGCCATGGCCGAAACGGAAGGATATACGGTTATTGGCGGCGGCGATTCTGCAGCAGCCGTTGAAAAATTCGGCTTAGCAGATAAAATGGATCACATTTCAACAGGCGGAGGAGCTTCTCTAGAATTAATGGAAGGTAAAATCCTGCCAGGTATTGCAGCCTTGAATGATAAATAAGGAGAGAAATTGAATGCGTAAACCAATCATTGCTGCCAATTGGAAAATGTATAAAACCTTTGATGAAGCAGTGGAGTTTGTTGAGGCAATTAAAGACAAAATTCCGCCAGTGGAGAAAGTGGATGCAGTTGTTTGCGCCCCTGCTTTATATTTGCCAACTCTAGTGGATATTGCAAAAGAAACGGATTTGGCAATTGGTGCACAAAATATGCATTATGAAGAAGAAGGCGCATTTACCGGCGAAATCAGCCCAAAACAGCTTGAAGCAATCCAAGTGGACTATGTCATTATTGGTCATTCTGAGCGCCGTGAATACTTCAATGAAACCGATGAAGCGGTGAACAAAAAAGTAAAAGCGGCTTTATCCCATGGAATCGTTCCAATTGTTTGCTGTGGCGAAACGTTGGAAGAACGGGAAGCTGGCCAAACGGAAGAAAAAGTGGCAAACCAAGTGAAAAAAGCTTTAGCTGGTTTAACGGAAGAAGAAGTGCAGCATATTGTCATTGCCTATGAACCGATTTGGGCCATTGGAACGGGGAAAACAGCTACTAGCGATGATGCGAATGCGGTTTGTGGCCATATTCGCAAAGTGGTGGAAGAACTATACGGAAAAGCGGCTGCTGAAAATATTCGCATTCAATATGGCGGCAGCGTAAAACCGGAAAATATTGAAGATTTATTGTCCAAAGAACAAATTGACGGCGCTCTTGTGGGCGGTGCTAGTTTACAAGTAGAATCTTATCTTAAATTATTGGAGGCGGGGGCAAATGCCTAGAAAGCCAGTTGCGTTAATTATCTTAGATGGCTTTGCATTACGTGATGAAACCTTTGGAAATGCAGTAGCACAAAGCAAAAAACCAAATTTTGACCGTTATTGGGAAACATATCCCCATGCGACACTTACTGCCTTTGGAGAAGCAGTAGGTCTCCCAGAAGGTCAAATGGGCAATTCTGAAGTAGGACATTTAAATATCGGTGCAGGACGCATTGTGTATCAAAGTTTAACAAGAATTAACAAATCTATTCGCGAAGGACAATTTTTCGAAAATGAAAAATTGTTAGGGGCAATGAATCATGTGAAAAAACATCAATCCAAACTCCACATTATGGGACTGTTATCAGACGGTGGGGTACATAGCCACTATAATCATTTATTTGCATTATTAAAAATGGCGAAACAAAACGGGGTTGAGGAAGTCTATGTCCACGGATTTTTAGATGGACGAGACGTTGGTCCAAAAACAGCCCTTGGATATATTGAAGAAACAGAAAAGAAAATGGAAGAAATTGGTGTAGGGAAATTTGCTTCCATCCATGGCCGTTACTATGCTATGGACCGCGACAAACGTTGGCAGCGGGTGGAATTATCCTATAAAGCTCTTGTGGATGGGGAAGGAAAAACAGCTCCTTCTGCAAAAGTTGGCGTGGAAGAATCCTACCGCAATGATGTAACGGATGAATTTGTGATTCCATTTGTCATCGTGGAAGATGGAAAACCGGTCGCAACAATTGATTCAAATGATGCAGTAATCCATTTCAACTTCCGTCCAGACCGGGCCATCCAGCTTTCTACTGTATTTACGAATGATCAATTTAACGGTTTTGAATTGTCTAATAAGCACCCTCAAAATTTAAAATTCGTCACATTTACTGAATATAGCGAAGAAGTATTTGCAGATGTTGTGTTTGAAAATGAAGATTTAATTAATACTGTAGGGGAAGTCATCTCAAGACACGGTTTAACGCAATTACGTATTGCTGAAACAGAAAAATACCCTCATGTTACATATTTCATGAGCGGCGGCAGAGAAGAGAAGTTTCCAGGTGAGGAAAGAATCTTAATTGCATCCCCAAAAGTAGCTACATATGATTTAAAACCTGAAATGAGTGCTTATGAAGTAACAGAGGCACTGCTTAATGAATTAGAAGCAGATAAATTCGATGCCATTATTTTAAATTACGCAAATCCTGACATGGTAGGACACAGCGGTATGTTAGAGCCGACAATTAAAGCAATCGAAGCAGTAGATGAATGCTTAGGCCGAGTTGTTGATAAAATTTTAGAACTTGGCGGCACTGCCATCATTACGGCAGACCATGGTAATTCCGATGAAGTGGTGACAATGGAAGGAAAACCAATGACGGCTCATACAACGAATCCAGTGCCAGTTATCGTGACAAAACAAGGAATTACATTGAGGGAAAATGGAATTTTAGCTGATTTAGCTCCAACTATGTTAAAATTATTAAATATTGAACAACCTGCAGAAATGACAGGTCAACCACTTTTTTAATAACTGAAAAATTAATATAGAGGAGAATGGATATGCCATTTATTACACAAATATACGCACGTGAAGTATTAGACTCTCGCGGTAACCCAACAGTAGAAGTAGAAGTGTTCACAGAATCAGGCGCCTTTGGACGGGCAATTGTTCCATCTGGTGCATCCACTGGTGAATATGAAGCAGTGGAATTGCGCGATGGCGACAAATCCCGCTATTTAGGAAAAGGTGTTCTAAAAGCAGTCGAAAATGTCAACACAATCATTGCAGAAGCATTAGAAGGCAACTATTCTGTGTTGGATCAAGTGGAAATTGATAAAGCATTAATCGAACTTGACGGCACTGAAAATAAAGGAAAACTTGGCGCAAATGCCATTTTAGGTGTTTCCCTTGCTTGCGCCCATGCAGCAGCAAATTACCTTGATATTCCTTTATATCAATACCTTGGCGGCGTGAATGCAAAACAATTGCCTGTCCCAATGATGAACATTTTAAACGGTGGGGCACACGCAGATAATAACGTGGATATCCAAGAATTCATGATTATGCCTGTGGGAGCAGAATCTTTCCGCCATGCATTGCGCATGGGAGCAGAAATCTTCCATAACTTAAAAGCAGTATTGAAAGAAAAAGGATACAACACAGCTGTTGGTGACGAAGGTGGATTCGCGCCAAACTTAAAATCAAATGAAGAAGCCATCCAAGTGATTTTAGAAGCGATTGAACGCGCTGGCTATAAACCAGGAGAAGAAGTGCGCATTGCATTAGACGTTGCATCTTCTGAGTTATACAACAAAGAAGATGGAAAATATCATTTAGCTGGTGAAGGCGTTGTTAAAACTTCTGAAGAAATGGTGGATTGGTACGAAGAATTAACTTCTAAATACCCAATCATTTCCATTGAAGACGGCTTAGATGAAAACGACTGGGAAGGCCATAAATTATTAACTGAACGCATCGGTCATCGTGTGCAGCTTGTAGGTGACGACTTATTCGTGACAAATACAAAACGGCTTGCTCGCGGAATTGAACAAGGCGTAGGCAATGCAATTTTGATTAAAGTAAACCAAATCGGTACTTTAACAGAAACACTTGATGCGATTGAAATGGCAAAACGCGCTGGCTACACTGCCATCATCTCCCACCGCTCCGGTGAATCCGAAGACGCTACAATTGCAGACATTGCTGTAGCGACAAACGCTGGCCAAATCAAAACAGGTGCTCCTTCTCGCACAGACCGCGTCGCGAAATACAATCAATTATTGCGCATCGAAGACCAACTTGGCTCAACAGCACAATACCTTGGAATTAAGTCGTTCTATAATTTGAAATAATTGGAGATGTCCGTGCTTCCTGTTAGAGGGGGCACGGCTTTTTCTTTTTTCTATAAGAAGGCGGATTATAATTGCCAAAGTGGACGAAATAAAAATAGTTTGGACACAATAACCTAGGTAAAAAATTCTTCTTGCTGGCTGAAATAATGTTCAAAGTGGATGGATGAGAACTAGCATCTTGCCGGCAAGGATAATGGTCAAAATTTTGAAGATAATAGTCAAAGCGGATAAGATAATGGCTAAAATAGAGAACATAATAGCCAAGAATAGAAAAATGCTGCTTCCAGAAATGGATAATAGTCAAAAAATTAAAGTTAATAGTCAAAGCGGATAAGATAATGGCCAAAGTAGAGAACATAATAGCCAAGAATAGAAAAATGCTGCTTCCAGAAATGGATAATAGTCAAAAACTTAAAGTTAATAGTCAAAGCGGATAAGATAATGGCCAAAGTAGAGAACATAATAGCCAAGAATAGAAAAATGCCGCTTCCAGAAATGGATAATAGTCAAAGAGGGAAATTTGATTTTTGATGGAAGGATAATAGCAAAATTTAAAAGAACAAAGGCCATCTAGAAAAAATTCTGCTTTCTAGATGGCCATAAAAGTCATCTATTTAAAAGATCTTCAGGAATGATATAATATCTTCCTTTTTTATGCCCTACTGTTTCGATATTTAGTCGTGACAATATTTTTGATGCAGCATACATAGACTCCACATTAAAAAACTCCCTAAACTCCCGATTTGTAATCCGCTCGCTAATCAACAACCGATAGTCATCCAGCGCCTTCAGCAATGCATCCCTGCTTTCAAAGCCGCATTTTGGGCAAGTCCAAATTCCTCTGCTGTAAGTCATGGCCACGGCATAATTGCATTTCTCACAAAGCACGCCCTTCCGAATGCGATCCACGCTGATATTCAAATCAAAATTTCGGGACATGGATCGTGACATAAGCAGCTTTGCCAACTTATCCAATTGGCTTGTTGTGAGTAGGCTTTCATGCCGGACTAAACAACTCTTAATAAATGCTCGCAGCCCACTGGCATGAAAAAGTGGTGGAGCTTTTGGAACCGTTCCAATCACAGTGGAAGGATTAGCCATGACAACCGCTGTTTCAATAGGCAATGAAATTTTCAATTGAGATAAAATTCGATGAAACAATTCTTCATGACGATAAAGCTGATCAAAAGGATTTGTCAACGTTTCTGCCATTCCATTTGGACGGGTGCGAATCAATTGATGCTTCTGTTCGTCATAATCGATCCGCCCAACAATGTTTTTGACTTCCAGGATCAAGAGAAAGTGCTTTGTCAGCAACAAGGTATCAATCTGATGAGAGAAGCCGAATTCATTCTCAATTTCATAGTTAAACAATAAATAATGCTCATTCAAATAGGGCATTTCAAACCATTCCCGGTCAACCCGATGCTCCCCTTCATGCCCAAATTTCAGCCGAGTCAAATAGTCTTGAAAATAGGAAAAATCCCGATCATTAGCATCCAGCCTGCGCAAAAGTGCTTCTAAAATCAAAATGCTATTTGGCGTTTTTCGATCCAGCAGAAGCAACTTTCCACCTCCTTTCTTCCATCATAAAACAACAGCTGATATAATGGAATAAATTTCCTGAAAATAAATATTTGAAGACAAAATACAATTTAAAATCAAAATTTGTGGCACTTTTTCTATCTTTAAGATGAATAAATTGAACCGATGAAGCGAAAAACTTTAATCAGAGAAAAATAGAAAAATTAAAAAATGAATAATTAATATTTCATTTTTTTTACAAAGATTGTAACGAACAATGGATTTTGATATACTCTAAGAAGTGTTACTGTTCAGGAGGTGGGACTTTTGCATACTGTATTGTTGATTTTGTTAATTTTAGTATCTCTTGCTTTAATCACCGTAGTATTATTGCAATCTAGTAAAAGTGCGGGCTTATCAGGTGCCATCTCTGGTGGAGCTGAACAACTATTCGGTAAAACGAAAGCTAGAGGAATTGATTTAGTTTTACATAGAATGACAATTGTTCTTGCAGTATTATTTTTCATTTTAACTTTATTAATTGTGAAATTTTAAAATGGATAAAATAAAAGTCTAACCGAGCATGGTTAGGCTTTTTCATTTATAATGGAGAGAGAAAATTTGCATAATCACGGAAACATTGGTTGCAAAATTGGAGGAAATTATGCAGAAAAAAGAACATCAACCTTTCTTTTTCCCAGCAGGAAAGCGCGCAGTCCTTTTACTGCACGGCTTTACTGGAAGTTCAGCCGACGTTCGAATACTCGGCCGTTTTCTCGAAAAAAAAGGTTATACTTGTTATGCTCCCCACTATCGAGGCCACGGTGTACCGCCAGAAGAGCTCATCCAAACCGGTCCGCAAGATTGGTGGGAAGATGTCGTTAAAGCTTATGAAACATTAAAAGAAAAAGGATATGAACAAATTGCAGTTGCCGGACTCTCTCTTGGCGGCGTTTTAGCATTAAAACTTGCCATGAACGTCCCTCTGAAAGGTGTCATTACGATGTGTTCTCCCATGACGATGAGAACAACGGACATGATGTTTCAAGGAGTTCTCAAATATGCGAGAGAGTATAAAAAATATGAAGGAAAAACGGAACAGCAAATCTATGAAGAAGTAGAAGCCATTCGCCAAAAAGGCATGCCAAGTTTACAGGATTTGCAGCAATTTGTGCAAGAAGTCCGAAAAGATTTAGATTTAGTGTATGCACCAATTCTTGTCATTCAGTCAAGACATGATAAAATTATTGACCCGAATTCTGCGCATATTATTTATGAAAAGGTGGAATCTTTGAATAAAAAACTAGTATGGTTTGAAGAATCGGGGCATGTCATTACATTGGATAAAGAAAAACAAAAACTGCATGAAGAGGTTTTCGGATTTTTAGAAAGCCTGGATTGGGAAGGATAGAAAAAAGGAGGGAATGTGATGGCACATACGGAGCTTGAACAAAGAATTTTAAATTTAATGAAGGAAGAAGATTATAAACCCCTTAAAGTAGATGAACTGGAAGAAGTACTTGGAATTGAAACGGCCGATGAATTTAAAGAATTAGTCAAAGCTCTTGTCCGCATGGAAGACCAAGGCTATATCGTTCGGTCCCGCTCCAATCGCTACGGCTTGCCGGAACGAATGAATTTGCTTCGCGGGAAATTTATTGGCCATTCTAAAGGCTATGGATTTGTGGTGCCAGAAGAAGAAGGATTGGATGATATTTTCATCCCGCCCCATGAAGTCAATGGCGCATTAAATGGAGATATGGTGTTGGTGCGCGTATTGAAGGAGTCTTCCGGCGATAAGCGGGAAGGCACCATCATCAAAGTGGTGGAGCGTTCCAAAACGACATTCGTCGGCACATATCAAGCAAATCGAGGCTTTGGGTTTGTCGTGCCGGATGATAAACGCTTAAACATGGATATTTTCGTTGCCAAAGAAGATTCAATGGGCGCTGTGGACGGCCATAAAGTCGTTGTGGAAGTGACGAACTGGCCAAGCGAAATCAAATCGGCTACAGGCGTCATTATTAAAATTTTAGGGCATAAAAATGACCCGGGCGTCGATATTTTATCTATCATTTATCAGCATGATATCCCGCCAGAATTTCCAGATGAAGTGCTCAAAGAAGCGGCAAAAGTTCCAGATACTATATCGGATGAAGATTTGGTGGGACGCAGAGATTTACGAAATGAAACGATTGTTACAATTGACGGCGCTGATGCGAAAGACTTGGACGATGCGGTGACGGTAACAAAAAATGAAGATGGCACATATAAACTAGGCGTCCACATTGCCGATGTCAGCTACTATGTAAAAGAAGGCTCGCTCCTTGACCAAGAAGCCTACAAACGGGGAACGAGCGTGTACTTGGCGGACCGGGTTATTCCAATGATTCCACATCGTTTGTCCAACGGCATTTGCTCATTGAATCCGCAAGTAGACCGCCTGACGATTTCCTGTGAGATGATTATCGACCAAAACGGTAATGTCATTGAACATGAAATCTTCCCAAGCGTGATTCGGACTACAGAGCGGATGACTTATTCCGATGTTTATAAAATATTGGAAGAGGAAGATGAAGCGCTCATTGAACGGTACAAACCGCTTGTTCCGATGTTTAAAGAAATGAAGGAACTCGCGCTGATCTTACGGCAAAAACGCATGAACCGCGGCGCCATTGATTTTGACTTTGAAGAAGCCAAAATCATCGTCAATGAAGAAGGCTGGCCAATTGATGTCGTATTGCGGGAGCGCACGATTGCAGAACGGATCATCGAGGAATTTATGCTTTGCGCCAACGAAACAGTGGCCGAACATTTCCATTGGATGGAAGTGCCTTTCCTTTATCGTATCCATGAAGATCCAAAACCGGAAAAATTGCAGCGTTTCTTTGAATTTATTACGAACTTCGGCTTAATTGTAAAAGGAACAGGAAATACAGTTCATCCAAAAGCATTGCAGGAAGTGCTTGAGTCGATTGATGGATTGCCAGAGGAGCCGGTCATTTCAACAATGCTTCTCCGTTCATTGCAGCAGGCAAGATATTATCCTGAATCCATTGGGCACTTTGGATTGTCCACTGATTTCTATACTCACTTCACATCGCCAATCCGACGCTATCCGGACTTGATTGTGCACCGATTGATTCGCACCTATTTATTTGAAGGCGATGTATCGAAGCAAACCATCTTCAAATGGGCGCAAGTAATGGATGAAATTGCCGACCATACGTCTGAATGTGAACGCAGAGCGGTGGATGCAGAGCGGGATGTAGAAGCGCTGAAGAAAGCCCAATTTATGTCCGATAAAATCGGAGAAGAATTTGTGGGCATTGTTTCGTCCGTCACAAATTTCGGTATTTTCGTCGAGCTGCCAAATACAATTGAAGGCCTTGTCCATATCACCAACTTAACGGACGATTATTACCATTTTGATGAACGCCAAATGATTATGGTTGGCGAATATACGGGACGCATCTTCCGCATCGGGGATGAAGTGAAAGTCCGTGTGGCGAATGTGAATTTGGATGAATCATCCATCGACTTTGAAATTGTGGATATGGTGAAATCTTTCCATAAAGTTCGCAGGGAAGCGCCAAAAGTGATTCATGCTGAACGGAAGAAGAAAAAACAAAAAGAGGAAGATGAGCGCGGCCGTAAAGGGAAAAAGAAAGAGAAATTCTACGAAGGCGTTGCGAAAAAAGGGAAAAAGAAGAAAAGAAAGTAGTCGATGATTCGACAAATATCTGTCGAACAATTATACTAGAGGCTGTTATGAAATTACTTTAAAATAGAAGAAGGAATTTCTAGCAGCCTTTTATTTTGTGTGTTCAGTGAGGTGTAAAATATGCCAAAGGGTACAGGAAAAGTCATTGCTCAAAATAAAAAAGCAAGCCACGATTATTTTATTGAAAAAACGTTCGAAGCAGGCATGGTATTGCAAGGAACGGAAATTAAATCCATCCGCGCCGGCCGCGTGCAATTGAAAGATTCCTTCGTGCTAATCCGGAACGGGGAAGCCTGGATTCACAATATGCACATCAGCCCCTATGAACAAGGAAACCGTTTCAATCATGATCCGTTGCGCGTGCGGAAATTATTATTACATAAGAAAGAAATCGCAGAACTTGCCGGTGCTGTCAAACGGGACGGCTACACGATTGTACCATTGAAAATTTATATTAAAGACGGCTATGCCAAGTTGTTAATCGGTCTCGGCAAAGGTAAGAAAAAATATGATAAGCGTGCAGATGAACGGAAGAAAGAAGCAAAACGCGAAATGGAACGGGCATTAAAATTGAAAAATCAATAGTGTGTTGGTCAAAAATATAATATTTTTAAAAGAAAAATGCTAAAAATTTATTTCGGATAGTTGCAAATTATTGATGAGTAAAGTATAATAATAACCGTAGACAGCCAGTTTGGACGTTCTCATATGACCGTAGTCCTTTTGTAGTATACTATGAAGGGGACGTTACGGATTCGACAGGAATGGTTCAAGCTTGAGCTGCGCGTCGGAGGGCTCGTCTCCGTGATCAACGGCAGTTAAAAATAACTGGCAACAAACAATCTTACGCTTTAGCTGCTTAATTTGCTAAGGCACTCTAATCAGCCATCGCCCATGTGGCTGCATTAGGGTTCATCGTCAGTGGGCTACGGCGAGTGTCTGGCTTGGGGCACTGGCAAGAGATCTACAAGCTAGCGTGCAGGACGCCTGTTTGTCGGCAGAATGCAACGCGAAATCCCAATAGACAAACTACACGCGTAGATGCTTAAGTGTTGGAGTTTCTGGACGCGGGTTCGACTCCCGCCGTCTCCATATTTTAATATCATTGGATTTCAAACAATGTCAAAACCCTTGAAGTTCAAGGGTTTTTTTATTTTGCACTGTTTCATCCAATGGCATTTGATTTCAACGAGTGGCATTTAAAATGGCATTTAATAAAGTGTTATTCTTCATCATTTCCATCAATATAAGCAACGAATTTTTGGACTGCATTTTTTTGAGCTTTTTTAGTGACATGAGTGTATATATCTAATGTAGTTTTAGAGTCGCTATGTCCTAATCTGTCCTGTACTTCCTTAAGACTTGCTCCAGCCTCAAACAGCAAGGAGCAATGAGTGTGACGTAATTTATGTGTACTAATTTCTTTTAACCCATATTTTTTTGAACTTTTAATATCCATTTACGAGTTTTTGTAGGCTGTAAAAATCATTATTTTGATTACTAAATACCAGTTGCTTAGAATTAAGCAGTTTATTTCCTAATAGTTCTTTTTGGTGTTTTTTCCATTCTTTAAGGATGTCCATTGTTTTTTTATCCATCTTGATTGTACGACTAATTCCTGTTTTAGTGCTTTTAATATATAGTCTATTATCTTTTCCTCTTGAAAGTGCTTTAGTAATACTGATTTCATTTGCATTAAAATCAATATCTTCCCAGGTTAAAGCAAGAGCCTCACCTTTACGCATCCCTGAATAGGCCAATAATCTGAAAAAAGCAAAAACCATATAATTGTTTTCTTTTTCAAGACAATCTAAGAATTTTTTTAATTCTTCTTTTGTATAAAATTGAGTTTCAACCTCTTCTTTTGTATTTAATTCTTTTTTTCTTTTTGGCATTTCAACAAGTTTAAAAGGATTACTTTTTATTAAATCTAATTTCATAGCATAGTCGAGAACTTTAGATGCGTAGGCTTTAACAACTCTAAAGTTTTGTAATTTATTCGCCCATTCATTAATATGTTTTTGACAAATTTGTACATTTATCTTCTCGATTCGATAGTTACCCATTGACGGCAAAATATGATTTTTAAAAATGCGGCTTGTTTTTAAAAATGTACTTTCTTCAACGGTTTTTTCGTAAGTTTCTATCCATTGATTGAATACATCCTGATATGTGGCAAATGTTTGTTTTTTATATAATCCATTTTCAAATGCTACTTTTAACTGTCTAGCTTTTTGCTGAGCTTCTTTTTGAGTTTTGCAGCCACTTATAGTTGTTTTAACTCGTTTACCTGTTAAAGGATCTGTTCCAAGATAAACTTGAATTTTATAATATTTTTTACCGTTTTTGTAGTATACAACTGGTGTAGCCATAGAAAAAAACCTCCTAATATTTACTTACTTGTGGGGGCAAGTATAAATTTTAGGAGTTTCTAATTTCTTGTTTATTCTTTAAATTCGAGTTTATTTTCTAAGTTTTCAATTGTTTTTAGTATTAGACTTCTATCATTTATAGAAAGTTCTCTACCGTTGCTATATATCGGAATTTGAGTGAGTTGAAGCATTTTATTTAAATCAAATTTATTTGATTCAACATCAGAAAATATCAATAAGCGAAAACAATTATCAATATCTAATATTTTTTTTAATTGAGTTAATTTCATAATTCTCACCCCTTGATTTTCAAGGGATTCAAGACAATAAAAAATGGGTACCTCCCCAAATTTCGTTATAATGGTAAGTAACCAAACAAACCATACGAAAGAGGTGAGTACCC
>Ga0207747_1000331_pt1 | contig 58362 bp, 53 predicted proteins | sample HigsolmetaGSP11D_FD_184839 | JGI IMG/M metagenome (GOLD analysis project Ga0207747, IMG submission 184839) | High solid enriched microbial communities from the Joint BioEnergy Institute, USA - SP1-1-D (SPAdes) | ecosystem: Engineered > Bioreactor > SSF (Solid state fermentation) > Aerobic >...
CCAGCCGCCGATCCGGAGCAGCGGCCCGACCAGCCGGAGCCGGATCCGCCGCAGGCTGAACCCCGGCAGCAGCGGCCGCACCAGCCAAGCATAGGACAGGGTATTGGCCAGCCGGCAGGCGACCAGGGCCAGCATCACCGCGGTCAGGCTGTCCCAGACCAGCAGCACCAGCACCGGGCCGAGATAGTAGAAGATGCTCACCGGAATGGTGACGAGGTTGGCGGCGCGGAAGCGCTGATACGCCGCCAGCACGCCCCAGAGCGCGGCATTCACCACCACCAGCGGCGCCGCCGCGGTCAGCACCCGCAAGCCGCTGACCGCCTGGGCCTGCAATTCCGCCGGCACCAGCAGCACCCGCTCCACCAGCAGCGGCACGAGGCCCCAGAGCAGGGCGGCGCCCACCAGGCTGATCCCGAGCAGCACCGCCAAGGCGGAGCCGACCAGATCGGCCGCGTCCTCCTCCTGCCCGACGCCAATCCGCTCGGACAGCGCACGGGTCAGGGCCTGGCCGACGCCGAAATCGAAGATGCCGAAGACACCGACCAGGGCCAGCGCCAGGGTGAACAGCCCCCAGCGCTCAATGCCCAGTTGGTGGACCAGAATGGGCGTCAGCACCAGGGCGAGGAGCAGCGGCAGGCCGCGCCCCGCGGCGTTCCACAACACCCCCGTGGCCATGACGCGGCCGTGGGTGCGGGATTCAGGATTGGCCATAGGGTCTCTTAAATGTCTCGGACGGTCACCGGGCCGGGCTGAAATGGAGGGCCGGTCGGGACAGGGCGGGCCGGTGCGCCGCGCCATGACAGCGCGGCGCCCGAGGGTCAACCGCTTCCGGTCAGTAGGCACCGCGCCGCAACAGGACTGCGGCCGGCGTCCGCAGCAGGATCAGCAGGTCGGCCAGCAGCGAGGGGTTGGTGGCATAGCGGACATCCAGCGCCACCCGCGTGGCATAGCTGGTGTCGCTGCGGCCGCTCACCTGCCACAGGCCGGTGATGCCGGGCCGGACAGAGAGGTAATGCTCGGCCGCCGCGCCGTAATGCATGGTGAGTTCCGCCGCCTGCACCGGGCGGGGGCCGACCAGGCTCATCTCGCCGCGCAGCACGTTGAGGAGCTGCGGCAGCTCGTCCAGGCTGCTGGCGCGCAGGAAGCGGCCGATCCAGGTGACGCGGGGGTCGCGCTTCAGCTTGCGGCAGGCCTCCCATTCCGCCCGCGCCGCCGGGTCCTTCTCCAGCAGCGCCGCCAGGCGGCGGTCGGCATCAACGACCATGGAACGGAATTTCAGGCAGCCGAAGCGGCGCCCGCTGCGGCCCACCCGCTCATGCGCGTAGAAGACCGGGCCGCCATCCGCCTTTACGAAGGCGGCAATCAGGACGAAGACCGGCAGCAGCATCAGCAGCAAGGCCAGGGCGCCGGCGATATCGAAACCGCGCTTCAGAACCGGGCGCAGGGCGTCCAGCAAAGGCCCCCTGTCCGGCCGAGGGAGGCCGCGCCCGGAGCGCAGGAGCATCTGGGGCGCACCGAGAGTGCTCATGCCGCTGGGCACCGACTCGGGCCGCAAGGTCTGGAAGGCTTCCACGCCAGGCATAAACGACCTCTGTTTCCTGTCCGGGCGCCGCCGCAAAAGCGGGGCGTGGACTTTGGGGGCTTCTCGACCCGGGGGCTTCGGCCATCCGGGGGCTCGGCCCGCCGGCTGGCCGGGGCATCCCGGGCCACAGGGGGGATTGTTCCAAAGCGACCGTGCGGGAATGCGACGTGGTTGCGGCCGGATTATGGCGGCTGATCCGGAACCCAAGGGGTGGAATATTATCCTGGCCCACGCAATCGTCAGGTGGTATACAAGGAACCAGCAGGCCTCCCGGGTGATTTGTAGCTGCGACGGCTGCGGCGCCTGGATGCACCGCCCTCGCGGCGGGGGAGTGCCAATTGCCGAAGCCCCCTAGGATCGGTCCGGGACGGATGAGCAGCGACGAGGCGCCCCCAATTCCCGACGAGGCGGAATCGCCGGAGGATGCCGGCCACGGGCTGCGGCGCGGCATCCTGTTCGGCCTGCTCTTCGCCGCCCCGTTCTGGATCGGGCTCGCCTATACGATCTGGTGGCTGCTGTAGGCCGGCGTGGCCGGGTCAGCCCGTCCCCGCGACCTCCCGCACCATTTCCGCCAGCGCCAGGGAGGCGGTCAGGCCCGGCGATTCGATGCCGAAGAGATGCACTAGGCCGGGTACGCCATGCTCCCGCGGACCCTGGATGACGAAGTCCTGCGCCGGGGCGCCGGGCGGCACGGTCTTCGGCCGGATGCCGGAATAGCCGGGGGCGAGGGCGCCGTCCTTCAGCTCCGGCCAGTAGCGGCGGATGGCGGCGTAGAAGCTGTCGCCGCGGCGCGGATCCACCTCGTAGGCGATGTGGTCCACCCATTCGACATCCGGCCCGAACCGCGCCTGGCCGGCGAGATCAATGGTGAGATGCGTGCCGAGCCCGCCCGGCACCGGCACCGGATAGATCAGGCGGGAGAAGGGGTTGCGGCCGGTCAGGGTGAAGTAGTTGCCCTTGGCGTAATAGGCGTTGGGGACCTTGTCCTGCGGCATGCCCTGGATGCTGCGCGCCAGGTGCGGTGCGTGCAGCCCGGCGGAGTTCACCAGGGTGCGGCAGCGCAGCCGCATCGGCTCGGCGCCGCCGACCTCGATCTCGACGCCTTCATCCGTGACACGGCCAGAGAGGACCGGACTGTGGAAGGCGAAGACCGCGCCGGCATTCTCCGCATCGCCCTGCAGGGAGAGCATGTAGGCATGGCTGTCGATGATGCCGGTGGAGGGCGAGAGCAGCGCCGCGGTGCAAGAGAGCGCCGGCTCCATCGCCAGCGCCTCCGCCTGTGTCAGCAGGCGCAGGTCCGGCACGCCATTCGCCGCGGCGCAGCCCTGGATGGAGAGGAGCTTCCCGGCTTCCTCCTCGTTCGTCGCCACGATCAGCTTGCCGCAGTTGCGGTGCGGGATGCCGCGTTCCCGGCAATAGGCATAGAGCATCTGCCTGCCGGCGACGCAGCTCCGCGCCATCAGGCTGCCGGCGGGATAGTAGATGCCGGCATGGATGACCTCCGAATTGCGGGAGGAGGTTTCGGTGCCGATCGCCTCCGCCTTCTCCAGCACCAGCACCTCGCGCCCGGCCAGGGCCAGGGCGCGCGCCACGGCCAGGCCGACCACACCGGCGCCCACCACCACGCAATCGACTTCGTCCATAGTGATTCTGTTGTCCCTCAGCGGCCCTGAAAGACCGGCTTGCGCTTCTCCCGGAAGGCGGCGAGGCCCTCCTTCAGGTCGGCGCTGTTCTTGCACTGCGCCAGCCGGGCTTCGAGTGCCGGCACGTCCAGCTTGCCGTGCGCGATCTCGTTCAGCGCCCGCTTCATGCCCTGCACGGCGAGCGGCGCCATCTCCGCGATGCGCGTGGCCAGCGCATCCACCCGTGCATCCAGTTCCGCCGCCGGCACCAGATCGGTCAGGTAGCCGATGCGCAGCATCTCCCGCGCGTCGATCCGCTCGGCGGTCAGGAACAGGCGCTTGGCGTTGTTCAGACCGAGGCGCGAGACATAGCGGCGCATGCCGCTCTCGTAATAATGGACGCCGAGGCGGCCGGCGGGCATGAACATCTCGATGCCCTCATGGCCGATGCGGAAGTCGCAGGTCAAGGCGAGGTCGGTGGAACCACCATAGACGCCGCCATTCAGCCGGCAGATGGTCGGCACCCGCACCGCCTCCAGCCGGTCCACCATCGCCTCGAAGGAGGGAACGCCGCCGCCGCTGCCCTTGCCCTCGCTCTGCTCCGCCAGGTCGCCCAGATGGTAGCCGGCGCTGAAGGCGCGTCCGGTGCCGGTGATGACCAGCACCCGCACCGCCGCATCCTTGTCCACCTGGTCGAAGAGGCGCATCAGCACCGGGATGTCCGCCGGCTCGATGCGGTTCATGTGACGGGGGCGGTTCAGCCGGATGGTGGCCCGGGCGCCCTGGAAGGAGAGAGTCGGCACGCCGCTTTCCGGGACGGTCGTGGTCTGGGTCTCTGCTGCGGCGCTCATGGGGCTTCCTCCGGCTCTCCGGCCGCTGTTGTGCCGGGGGGGTGCGGCGAGGGCAAGGGTGCTGGCGCCGGCGCCCCGCCGGGGGCACCATTGGCGGGGACCAGATGAGGGGAGGGGCCCATGGCCGACCTGCCGCAGAGCGTGGATATCTTCGAGGAAGGCCCCCGCGAGGGCTTCCAGATCGAACCCGGGCCGATTCCGACCGCGGAGAAGATCGCGCTGATCGAGGCGCTGTCCGACACCGGGCTGCGCCACATCCACATCTGCTCCTTCGTCAACCCGCGGCTGGTGCCGGGCTGGGCGGATGCCGAGGCGGTGGCCGGCGGCTTCGCCCCGCGCCCCGGCGTGCATTACGCGGCGCTCTGGTTCAACGAGAACGGATTGAACCGGGCGCTGGCCTTCCGCGACCGGCTGACCATGGTGGGCTCCATCTCCCTGGCCGCCTCCGATGCCTTCTCGGTGAAGAACCTGAACCGCGACCACCAGGCGAATCTGGAGGCGATGCGCAAGCAGACCGCGGCGCATCTCAAGCACGGCATCCCGGTGACGCGCATCGGCGTGATGGCCGCCTTTGGCTGCAACTACCAGGGCGACATCGCGCCGGAGCAGGTGGTGCGGACCGTGGCGGATGGCCTGGCGGTGGCCGCGGAATTCGGCGTGACCATCACCGATGTCTCGCTGGCCGACACCATGGGCTGGGCGACGCCGATCCGGATCGAGCGCGGCATCGGCGCGGTGCGGGAACGCTGGCCGGAGCTGCGCATCGGCCTGCACCTGCACGACACGCGCGGCCTGGCGGTGGCGAATGCGCATGCCGGGCTGAAGCTGGGCGTGACGCGCTTCGATTCCACCGTGGGCGGCCTGGGCGGCTGCCCCTTCGCCGGGCAGAAGGGCGCCGCGGGCAATATCTGCACGGAGGAGCTGGTCCTGCTCTGCGAGGAGATGGGCATCCGCACCGGCGTCGATCTCGACCGGCTGATCGAGGTGGGGCGGATGGCGGAGCGCATCGTCGGCCACCAATTGCCGTCCGAATTGCTGCGTGCCGGTAGCCTGGACGCCTTCCGGAAGAAGGCGGCATGAGCGGGCCGGCGCCGCTGAAGGGCTTGAAGGTCCTGGAATTCAGCCACACCATCATGGGCCCCTGCGCCGGGCTGATCCTGGCCGATCTGGGCGCCGAGGTGGTGAAGATCGAGCCGGCGCCGGCAGGCGACCATACCCGGCGGCTGCCCGGCTTCGCCTCCGGCTTCTTCGCCACCTTCAACCGCAACAAGCGCAGCCTGGCGCTGGACCTGAAGCGGGAGGAAGGGCGCGCCGTGGCGCACCGGCTGGCGGCGCGGGCCGATGTGGTGCTGGAGAATTACGGCCCTGGCACCATGGAGCGCCTTGGCTGCGGCTTCGAGCAATTGCAGGCGGTGAACCCACGCCTGGTCTATCTGGCGCTGAAGGGCTTCCTCGCCGGGCCCTACGAGCACCGTCCGGCGCTGGACGAGGTGGTGCAGTTCCAGGCCGGCCTCGCCTACATGACCGGCCCGCCGGGGCGGCCGCTGCGCGCGGGGGCCTCCATCATTGACATCCTCGGCGCCGTCTTCGGCGTGACCGCGGTGCTGGCGGCGCTGCGGGAGCGCGACGCGACGGGCAAGGGCCAGCGCGTCTCCAGCGCGCTGTTCGAGAGCGCGGTCTTCCTGATGGGCAGCCACATGGCCGGGCTCGCCGCGACCGGGGAGGAGCCGCCGCCCATGCCGGCGCGGCGCGGCGCCTGGGGCATCTACGATGTCTTCGAGACGGCGGACGGCCAGCTTTTCGTCGGCGTCACCAGCGACCAGCAATGGGCGCGGTTCTGCGAGGTGTTCGGGCTGGGGGAAATGGCGGCGGATCAGCGCCTCGCCACCAATGCGCAGCGCGCGAAGGAGCGGAGCTGGCTGATCCCGGCCTTGCAGGACGTTCTGAAGACCCTGCCAAAGGAGGTGGTGGCGGAACGCTGCGAGAGGGCCGCAATCTCCTGGGCGCCGGTCGGCAAGCCGGCCGACCTGTTCACCGACCCGCATCTGCTGGCCAGCGGCGGGCTGCTCCGGACCGCGATCTCCGCCATGGGCGGCGGCGAACTGGTCGGGCTGCCGGCCCTGCCGGTGGAATTCGGCACGGCGCGCAACCGCCCCGGCCTGCAGCGCCAGCCGCCGCGCATGGGCGAGCACAGCGCCGAGGTGCTGGCCGAGGCCGGCTTCGCGCCGCGGGAGATCGCGGCGCTGGAAGGGGCGGGCGTGATCGTCTCGGCACGCGGGGCCGGGGTCAGCGCCGGATAGCCGCCTCCCGCCGGGCGGTCCGCCAGGCGATGGCTGCGCCCACCAGCGGCAGCAGCGCCAGCAGGCCGAAGGCCAGGGCATAGGAGCGCACCGCCCCGACCAGCAGGCCGAGGATGGAGGGGCCCACCACCACCCCGGCGAAGGCCACGGCCAGCACGCCGCCTGCCGCATCCCCGGCCTTGCCGGGGGCGGCCAGCCGCGCCGCCTCCGCCATCAGCACGCCATTCCATGCGGCCGCGCTGGTGCCGAGCAGGCAGAACAGCCCCACCACCCCTGCGGAGGGCCAGGACCGCGCCACCGGCAGCAGGATGGCGCCGAGCGCGGTGATAAGGCCGATCCTCGCCAGGGTGCGCAGCCCGCTGCCGCCGCGATCCGCCACCAGCCCCCAGACCAGCCGCGCCGCGGCTCCGATCGCCTGAGTCGCCGCGGCCAGGCCGCCGGCCGCGACCGGGTCCCAGCCGAATTCCTCCACCAGCATCGTCACCGTGTAGGCGCCAAGCGCGAGCTGGAAGGCCGAGAACAGCCCCGATGTCGTGGCCAGCCCGGCCAATCCCGGCCTCTCCCGCAGCGCCGCGATCCCGCCGCCTGATCCCGCGCGCAGCGGATAATGCGGATCCCGCCCCGCATCCCAGGCAGCGCGGAAACGGCCGATGCCGGCCGCCGCCAGCAGAAGTGCCGCCGCCACGGCCACCACCGCGCCGCGCCAGCCGAGCAGCAGGGCGAGCGAGGGCAGCAGCAGTCCCGCCAGCGTGCCGCCGATCGGCACGCCGGTCTGCTTCACCGCGAAGATCATGTTGCGCTTCGATGGCGGGGTGAGCCGGCTCAGCACCTGGGAGGCCGCCGGGTTGGTCAGCCCGTAGCCAAGCCCGACCAGCAGCGATCCCAGCGCCGCCCCCGGCAGCCCGCCCAGCGCGATCAGCAGGCAGGCGATCCCGGCCGCGAGCAGCGCGATCTGCGTACAGCGCGCCGGCCCCCAGCGCTGCAACGCCCCGGCAGAAAGGGCGGAGACGGCGGAGGCCATGACATAGACCAGCGCCACCTGGTAGCCGATCCAGTACGGCTCGGCGCCGAGGTCGCGCGCCACTGTCGGCGCCAGCACCGGCAGCACGAAGGTGGTCAGTGTCGCCAGCGCCTGCGCGATCGTGGTGGCGGCCAGCGCGGGGTATAATCCGCCCGTGGATGCCAAGGCCGCTACCGCGACGTGGCGATGCCCATCAGCCGCATGCGCCGCCCCGGATCCGCATCAGCATCTCCGTCGTCATCTGCCGCAGATCGGTGATGCCGAGCATCGCCATGTTGCGGTTGATCTCCTCCCACAGCAGGGTGATGGCGTGGCGCACCCCCGGCTCCCCCGCCACCGCGGCCGCATAGAGGAAGGGCCGGCCGATGAAGACGAACTGCGCCCCCAGCGCCAGCGCCTTCAGCACGTCGGAGCCGCGGCGGACGCCGCCATCCAGCATCACCGCCATGCCGCCCGCCTCCGCCGCGATCTCCGGCAGGGCACGCAGCGGAGATATGGCGCCGTCCAACTGCCGCCCGCCATGGTTGGAGACGATGACGCCATCCGCGCCGCTCTCGCGCGCGATCCGCGCATCCTCCCGCGCCAGGATGCCCTTCACGATCAGATGGCCCGGCCAGCGGCGGCGGATCAGTTCCAGATGCTCCCAGGCCAGCCCGTCGCGGTTGCCGAAGGCGCGGACCAGGTTGGAGGACAGCACCGGCGGGCCGCGATAGGCGTCCATGTTCTCGAAATGCGGCATCCCGTGCTTCCACAGGGTCCGCAGCGCGGTGCCGAACAGCCAGCGCGGATGGCTGATCCCCTGCCAGGCCAGCCAGGGCGTCGGCCGCAGCGGCAGGCTGTAGCCGTTGCGGACATTGTTCTCCCGGTTGGCGGAGACCGGCACGTCCACGGTCAGGACGAAGGTGTCGAAGCCGGCAGCGAGGACGCGGTCCACCAGCGGCTCGATCCGCGCCGGATCGCCGGGCAGATAGGCTTGGTACCAGGCGGTCGGCCCTTCCCGCCGCACCTCCTCCAGCGGGATCAGGGAGGAGGCGCTGAGGATCATAGGAATCCCTGCCGCCGCCGCGGCGCGGGCGAAAACCAGGTCGCCGCGATAGGCGGACAGCGCAGAGGCCCCCATGGGCGGGATGCCGAAGGGCGCGGCATAGCGGCGGCCGAGCAGCTCCGTCACCGTGCTGCGCATGGAGGTGTCCACCAGCACGCGCGGCACGAAGCCCCATTCGGCGAAGGCTTCGCGGTTGTCGCGCAGGGAGGCATCGGTCTCGCAGGCGCCGGAGATGAAGCCGTAGAGCATCCTGGGCAGGTGCCGCCGCGCCGCCGGCTCGAAATCCTCCAGCGATAGGAAGCGGCGCAGGCGCCGCGGCACGGAAGGTGCCGATCGGGTATCGGCCACCCAGTCCCGCAGCGCCGGGCGCGGCGCTGCCGCTTCGGCCTCCGCCATGTGCCCTTCAGGTGGCATGCAGACTCCCTCCCGTATCGTCTTACGCGGCAGGGTCGGGTGAAAGGGCGGCGCGGTCAACGTGCCGGCGCTGGTCAGTCCGCGTAGTCGAAGACCAGCCGCGCCACGGCCATGGAGAGATGCCGTGCATCGGAACTGACCCCGTCCCGGGCCGGGGAGCCGCCGGCAAGCGCCTCCAGCAGCAGGGTCCGGCAGGGCGCGGCACCCTCCGGCGGGGTGATCCGGACCTGATGGCGGTACGGCCCGGCCGGGGTCACCGTGACGTGGCAGGGCAGGTCGTCGAAGGCGGCGCGCAGCGCCGGCTCCGCGGCGCCGTAGAGGTGGCAGGTCTCCAGCGTCACCCCGGCAAGGGGCCGGTCCGGCTCTGGATTCACCACCTGGCCGCGATCGGCCAGCCAGCGGAACTCGCCGCCGGCATCGCGCTCCGGGGCGTGCCAGCCGAAGCCGAAATGTCCGGCGGTGGGTGGGATCTCGACCCGGCTGCCGAGGCGGCGCGGCGCTTCCTGCGGCGGCTCGGGCGCGGCGGCGGCGATCAGGCCGCGCAGGGCGGCCTTGGCGGCCTCGCCGGGATCCGCCGGCGGGTCGTCGCGCGCGATCCGGTCCAGCAGCAGGCTGGCGGCGGCCTCGATGAAGGCGTCAATCCGCTCCTGCTGGATGTCGAGGCGGCGGCGCAATTCCTCCTGCGCCTGGGCAAGGCCGGCGCTGGCGGCCTGTTCCAGGCGGCGCAGCCGGCCTTCCAGCTCCGCGAGGCGCCTCTCGGTCTCGCTCGCCCCGGCGCGGGTCCAGGCGAAGCGGGCCAGGGGGGCTTCCTGCCCGATCAGGTGGAGGGTGACGGACAGTCCGGTTTCGCCCAGATCCTCCGGCAGCAGGGGCAGGGCGAAGCGGAAGGCGCAGCCGCCCTCGGCCAGCGCCACCGGCGGCTCCACCGTCACGGCGCGCGCGGCGGCGTCGTTGATCCGGGCGTAGAGGACGGGTTCAAGCAGCCCGTTCGCCCGCTCCACTGCGATGCCGCGCAGCACGCCCTGGTCCAGGCGCAATTCCTCCGCGACCGGGGTGGGCGGGCCGAGCAGGGCCAGGGCGGCGGCCGGCGTCTCCAGTCGCCAGAGGGGCGCCAGGTCGGGGCCGTCCATCGCGGCGGAGATGCGAAGCTCGGCCGGAAGCGGCACGCGCGGCAGGCGGGTGACCGGGATGTGCAGCGTGGTGCCCGGCTCGACCGGGCCGGGCAGGGTCAGGCGTCCGACCTCTATGCCGCGGCAATGCGCCAGGATCGTCCCACCCCCGGTGAAGCCGCGCAGGCAACGTAGGCCGAGTCCCTGCCGGCTGGCGGCCAGGACCAGGAAGGGGTGTGTCGCGGCCACGATGCCGTCCATTGCGGGCCGGGCGCTACCATGCGCGCTGCGGTTGAGTCCAGCACGTCCTGGACAGTAGCCTCTGCCTCGCGCTACCGCGCGTGGAGGCAGAAGGGGGCCGGAGAGGAAGGTGCAGGGCAGATGAGCGGGCCGCGCCACCCCCTGACCGTCTTCACCCCGCTGCCGCCGGAACGGAACGGCATCGCCGATTACGCGGCGACGCTGCTCCGGGGCTTGGCCGCGCATTACGACTGCGCCGCTGCCTGCAAGGACTGGCTGGCCGGGGCGCCGGAGGGCGTGCCGGTGCTCGATCCCGCCCTCGCGCATCGGCGGATCGGCACGGGCGGGCGGGTGCTGCATCAGCTCGGCAACAATCCAGGGCATGGCTTCGTGCTGCGGGCGCTGCGGCTTTCGCCGGGCGTGACCACCCTGCACGATCCGGGGCTGCTCCACCTGCACGAGACTGCGGGCGAGAGCCGGGAGACGATCCTGGCGGGCATGATGCGCGCCGCTCCGGCGCGGCTGGCCGAGACCTATGCGCGGCATCTGCGGCGGCATGGCATCTCCACCTGCGCCAACCACCTGCTCTTCGACCTGGCGGGAGAGGTGCTGGCGCGTTCCCGCGCCGTGGTGGTGCATTCGCGCTTCGCCGCCGGCCGGCTGCGGGCGATGCACGGCGCGGAGGCGACGGCGCATGTCGTCGTCATCCCGCATCTGCTGCCGCCCCTGTCCGTGCCGGCGCGGGGCGAGGCGCGGGCGCGGCTTGGCATCCCGCAGGACGCCTTCCTGGTCTGCACCGCCGGCTTCGCCACCCGGGCCAAGCGGCTGGACTGGGTGATCGAGGCGCTGGACCTTGCCTGCGCGGAGGGCGCGGCCCCGCTCTGGATCCATGCCGGGGCGGAGCGGGCTGAGGAATTCCCGCTCTCCGCCCGCATCGCGGAGCGGCCGGCGCTGCGGGGCAGGGCGCGCGTCGCCGGCTGGCTGACGGAAGCGGCGCTGACCGACCACATCGCCGCCTGCGATGTGCTGGTGAACCTGCGCTTTCCGTCCTCCGGCGAAAGCTCCGGTTCATTGGCCCGCGCCTTCGCTGCGGCGGTGTGCTGCATCGTCTCGGACACCGGCGCCTATGCCGAATTGCCGCGCGGGGCGGTGCTGCATCTGCCATTGGCCGGAGCGGTGCCGGAACTGGCGCGGATGCTGGTGGCGCTCGCCGCCGATCCGGCTCGCCGGGCGGCGGTCGGCGAGGCCGGGCGCCGCTATGCCCTGGCCGAGATGGCCCTGCCCACCGTGGCTGCGCGCTACCGGGAGGTGATCGAGGGCTCGCTCAGCCGTCCCGTGGCCTCGCCACCCGCCGGGCCGCCGCCGCTGTTGCGGCTGGAGGCCGGACCAGGGCTTGGGTGCGGTGCCGTCGAAGCGGCGCTGCGCGGCATCGTCGGCCCCTGCCGGCTGCTGCTTGCCGTGCCGGATCTGGCGGCGCTGGCCGATCTGACCCTCGACCAGCCCGGGCTGGTTACGGCGCTGCTGCCGCCGCGGGCGCGGCTGGTCCGGGCAAAGGTCCTGGCGGAGCCGGAACGGACCGGCGTGCTGCTTGACCTCGACTTGGGCTGGGCCGGATGAGCACCTGCGATCGGCCAGGCGCCGGAGCCATCCTGCCATCGCGCTGGCGCGGCAAGGCCGATGCGGGCGCGGCGCCCTTGCTTGCCGCGCTGCTGGCCCGCACCCTGCCGGGGATGCAGGCGCTGGATCTGGGCCTGCCGGTCCCGCGGCTATTCCCCTGGTTGCCCGGCACGCTCTGCGGACTGGCCGATCCGGCGGCGCTGCCGGCGGGGGAGCGGACCCTGCTTGGGCGCTTCCGGCAGAGGGGCGGAACCCGGCCGCTCTTCGGCTTCGATCCAGCGGCAGACGCGGCGTTGCAGGCCGGCGCCCCCTCGGTCTGGGGCGAGGCAGCGGAGCGGCTCGTCTTCCTGCCGGCGGCGGCGCTGGCGGCAGGCTTTGCCGGCAGCGGCCCGCCGGAGCCGCTGTTCCTGGTGCCGGGCGAGGCCGGCGAGCTGCCGGATGCAGAGCGGGGGCGGATCATCCTGCTGCTAGGCAGCACGGCGCAGGTGGACCGGTACGACCTGCTGGTTCCGCCGGACCGCACCGCCACCCTGTTCGAGGCGCTGCGCATGGCCGGCGGCGCCCTGGCGGAAGCCGCCGGGGGGCGCTGGCAGGTCGGCGGCCGGATGATCTCGCCGCGCATGGCGAGCCTCGCCGTGCTGGCCGAGGCATCCGCCGGCTTTGCCCCGCCGCTCTCCATCCCGGCGGAGACGCTGGTTCACGACCTGCCGGTGCAGAGCGCCGAGGGCCGCCTCGCCACCGGCCCGGCGGCAAGGCTGCGCCTGTTGCTGGGTGCCCTCCCGCCGCGGGAATGGCGGCTGCGCATCTCCCTCTGCACCGATACGCTGGGCTTGGCCGCGCCGGTCCTGTTCCTGGAGGGGATGCGGCATCCCGCCCGCATCCGGCCCGGCTCGGAGGGGCTCACCTGGCTGGAGGCGGTGATCCGGCCAGCCGGCGGTCACGCCCTTGTGCTCGGCCTCGCCATGCCGCCGGAGGCCGGGCCGGGCGGCCTGGCGCTGACCGGTATCGAGCTGCTGCCGTGAACCGCCCGGCGCGCATTCTGATCGTCTCGCCTATCGCCTCCCATCCGGCGGATCAGGGCAATTCCGCACGCATCCAGGCCTTCGGGCGGGAGATGATGGCGCGCGGCATCATCTGCGAATTCCTCTACTACACGGCGGAAGGGCTGACGCCGGCGCAGCGCGAAGCCATGGCCGGCTTCTGGCACGCCCTGCATCTGGTGCCGGCCGAAGCGGTGGGGGAGCCAGGCCTGCCCGGCGCCTGGGCGCTGGATGACTGGTGCCCGGACTCTCTGGCCGCGCGTGTCGCCGCGCTCCAGCGCGCCGGGCGCTACGATGCCGTGGTGACGAACTATGTCTGGATGTCGCGGGTGCTGGAGGGCGTGAGCGGCGCGCTCCGCGTCATCGACACTCATGACCTGTTCGGCGACCGGCATCTGGTGGCGCGCGCTCAGGGCCTTGATCCCTCCTGGTTCTTCACCACGCGGGCGGAGGAGGCGAGGGGCCTCAACCGCGCCGACCTGGTGCTGGCCATCCAGGAGGAGGAGGCGGCGGCGCTGCGGGAGCGGACCGCCGTGCCGGTGCTCACCCTCGGCCACATGCCGCCGCTGCGCTTCCTGGAGGCGACCGAGGGATCCCGGCCGCGTGCCACATTCGGCTATCTCGGCAGCGACAATCCCTGGAACGCGGCCTCGGTCCGCGCCCTGGACGCGGCGCTGGCCGGAGCGCCGGAGCTGGATTGGCTGCTGGCCGGGCGGATCCTGCGCCGGCGGGACCTGGTGCTGGCCTCCCGCCCCCTGCTGCTCGATCCGGTGCCGGAGGCGGAGGCCTTCTACCGCACGGTGGATTGCGTGCTGAACCCGATGCCGGGCGGCACCGGCCTGAAGATCAAGACGGTGGAGGCGCTGGCTTTCGGCCGCCCGTTGCTCGGCACGCGCGATGCCTTCGCCGGCCTGCCGGCGGAGCATCCGGGCCATCTGGCGGCGGATGCGGCCGGGCTGGTGCCGCTGATGCGGGAATACGCCGCCAGCGAGACCTTCCGGCGGGATCTGCGCCGGGCCTGCCGCCTTCTGGCGCTGCGCTACGCTGCGGAGGTGGCGCGGCAGCAGGACCGGCTGGCGGTGCTGCTGGCGCAGGGCCGCTGACCCCCCGGTTGCCCCAGGCCCGCCATGCCGCCACAGTGCGGCCCGTCACCCCCCGCTCACTTCCGGCCGGGGAATGAGGAGACCGCCATGTCCTACCCGAACGTCCAGTTGCACATAAACGGCGAATGGCGCGGAGCCCGCTCAGGCAAGACCATCCCGGTGCTGAACCCGGCGACCGAGGAAGTGATCGGCCAGGTCGCCCATGCCGGCCGGGAGGACCTGGACGAGGCACTGGCGGCCGCCGAGAAGGGCTTCCAGACCTGGAAGAAGGTCTCCGCCTTCGATCGCGCCAAGCTGATGCGCAAGGCGGCCGACATCTTCCGCTCCCGCGCCGATGAGATCGCCCGGCTCCTCACCATGGAGCAGGGCAAGCCGCTGCCCGAGGCGAAGATCGAAGTGCTGGCCGGCGCCGACATCATCGACTGGTTCGCCGAGGAGGCCCGCCGCGCCTATGGCCGCGTCATCCCGGCGCGCGGCGAGGGGATCTATCAGTTGGTGGTGAAGGAGCCGGTCGGGCCGGTGGCCGCCTTCACGCCCTGGAACTTCCCGATCAACCAGGTGGTGCGCAAGCTTTCGGCGGCTGTCGCCACGGGCTGCTCCATCATCGTCAAGGCGCCGGAGGAGACGCCGGCCTCCCCAGCCGAGCTGATCCGCGCCTTCGTCGATGCCGGGCTGCCGGCGGGCGTCGCCAACCTGGTCTATGGCGTGCCGGCGGAGATCAGCGAGTACCTGATCCCGCATCCCGTCATCCGCAAGGTGACCTTCACCGGCTCCACCCCGGTCGGCAAGCAGCTCGCGGCGCTCGCCGGGAAGCACATGAAGCGGGTGACGATGGAGCTGGGCGGGCATGCGCCGGCCATCGTCTTCGACGATGCCGACCTGGACCTCGCGGCGCGCACCCTGGCAGGGGCGAAATTCCGCAATGCCGGGCAGGTCTGCGTCTCGCCGACGCGCTTCCTGATCCAGGAGAAGCTCTACGAGCCCTTCGTGGAGAAGTTCGTCGCCGCTGCCAAGTCCGTGAAGGTCGGCAACGGGCTGGAGGAGGGCACCCAGATGGGTCCGCTGGCGCATGACCGGCGCATTCCCTGGGTGGAGACGCTGGTGGCGGATGCCAGGGCGAAGGGCGCGGATGTGCGCACCGGCGGCGAGCGCATCGGCAACAAGGGCTATTTCTACGCGCCCACCGTGCTGACCAATGTCAGCAAGGAGGCGCGCATGATGAACGAGGAGCCCTTCGGCCCCGTCGCCATGATCGCTCCCTTCCGGGAATTCGACGAGGTGGTGGAGGAGGCGAACCGCCTGCCCTACGGCCTTGCCGCCTATGCCTTCACCCGTTCGGCCAAGACCGCGAATGCGATCGCGGCCAAGGTCGAGACCGGGATGATGACGATCAATCACCTCGGCCTGGCGCTGCCGGAAGTGCCCTTCGGCGGCGTGAAGGACAGTGGCTACGGCTCGGAAGGCGGTTCGGAGGCGATCGAGGCCTATCTGAACACCAAGTTCGTCAGCCAGGCGGGGCTGTAACCCTGCCGCCGGTCCCTCCCCCCCGGACAGAGGGGAGGGACCGGGCCGGGCCGTGGCCTCTACCCGGCCCGGGCCTGGGCGGCGCGACGCGCCGCAAGCTCCGCGGAGAGGCAATCCTCTAGGGCACGCAGGACCCTGTCATCGCCATCGGCCAGCGCCGCTGCTGCGCGGCGCAGCGAATCGCGGCGGGACTGGCGCCGCTGCGGGTCGCGTGCCTCCGCCGCGAGGCGGGCGGCGATGGCCACATACTCGGCAGGGGTCGCGGCGATGGTGTCCGCCTGGCCGATCTGGCGCAGCAGGCCCGCGGCGAGGCGCTGCCGCAGGAATTCGCCCTCCAGGGTGACGATCGGCAGGCCTTGATGGACGGCCTGCCAGGCGGTGGTGTAGCCGGAGAAGCCCGGCCCATCGAGGTAGACGTCCATCTCCCCCAGGAAGCCGAGGAACTGCGTGGCAGGCAGCCAGGGCATTACCCGCAGCACGGCTTCCGGCTGCATGCCGGCGGCGCGCAGGCCGCGGCCGAGCCGGTCGAGGAGGCTCTCGGTTGCCCGGTGATGCACCGGCATTTGCGGCAGCCAGATCTGGCAGGGGGCGGCGGCGCGCGCCACCTCGACGAAGAGCGCATCGTGGATCGGGTCGAATTTGTAGGCCGTCTGGCTGAGCGCGAAGCGGACGATGCCGCGATCCGCCGGCAGGCCGAGCGCATCCGCCCGCACCGGTTCGGCCGCCATGCCGGGCATCCGGGTGCGGACGCCCGTGCCGGGCAGGCGGACCAGCTTTTCGCGGTAATGCGCCTGCGCCTGCGCCTCCGGCCCTTCCAGCAATTCGCCGGAAAGGAACAGGTCCATCGTCGGAAGTCCGCTGGTCAGCGGGTGTCCCCAGCCCACCACCTGCAACGGCGCCAGCCGCAGTGATGCCAGCAGCGCCGGGATCCGGTCCATCCCGATCTCCGGATAGAGCAGGATGTCCGGCCGGTCCTGCCCGATCAGGTCGAGCCAGGCCGGCACGGTGAGCGGGCCCTGGACGAATTTCTCCGCATGGCGCCGCGCCCAGCCGGTCTCGCCATCGGCCTCGGGGCAGGTGTGATACAGGAACAGCTCGAAGCGGCGGCGATCCAGCCCCTCCACGATGCCTTTCAGGATCACGTCCCAGACCGAATGGCGGCGGATATGCCCGCTGACCACGGCCAGCCGGATGCGGTCGCGCTGCGGCGGCGGGGCGGCGGCGAAGCCGCAGTGCCGGCCCCAGGCTGCGGTGGCGGCGCGGCTCATCAGGTCGCCATGGCGCGACAGCAGGGCCTGCATGTTGCCGGGCCGGTAGGCCAGCCAGAAGGGCCAGCCGCGTCCCACCACCTGGCCAAGTTCGGCCAGATGCGCCTCGCCCCATTGCTCCAGTTCCGCCAGCGCGGCGGCGAACTGCCCTGCGGCGGCGCGGCTGGCTTCCGCCGTATCCACCGCGATCGGCAGATGGGCCAAGGCCAGGTCCAGCCGTGCCTCAGCATCCTCGGGCTGCAGCGCCACGGCGCGGCGAAAGCAGGCGATGGCCTCCTCCGGGCGCAGCAGGTCCTTCAGCGCATTGCCCAGGCCCTTGAGGGCATCAATGTCATCGGGCTGCAGCGCCAGGGCCTGGCGGAAGCTGGCCGCCGCCTCCTCGTGCCGGCTGAGCTGGCCAAGCGCATTGCCGCGGCCGCAGGCAGCCTCCGCCAGGCCGGGGTCGCGCGCCAGCGCCGCATCGAAACTGGCCAGTGCCTCCGCCGGGCGGCCGAGCGCGGCCAGTACGGTGCCCCGGTTCAGATGGGCGTCGGCCATCCCCGGCTGCAGCGTGATGGCCCGGTCGAAGGCAGCCAGGGCATCCTGCGGGCGTTCCAGCTCATTCAGCGCCAGCCTGCGGCTGTTGTGGGCGGCGGCGAAACCGGGAGCGAGCGCAATTGCGCGCTCGAAGCTCGCCAGGGCCTCGGCCGCCTGGCCGCGTTGGCCCAGCACCACGCCGCGGTCGTGCCACAGCCCGGCATCGTCCGGGGCCAGCGCGAGCGCCCGCTCGAAGGCCCGCAGCGCCTCCTCCAGCCGGTCCAGCCTGGCCAGGGCGCGGGCACGCGTGGCCTGGAGGGCCAGGGTCTCCAACCCGCGCGCTGCGGCGGCGTCGAGATCCGCGATGGCCTCCTTCGCGCGGCCCAGCCCCAGCAACAGTGCGCCACGGGCGACCAGGGCTTCCGCGGGATCGGGCAGCAGCGCGATCGCCGCATCGTAGCTGGGCAGTGCCTCCGCCGCCCTGCCGAGCGCCAGGAGGATGCTGGCGCGGTTCAGATGCGCATCCGCGAAATCCGGCAAGAGCGCCAGGGCGCGGTCGAAACTCGCCAGCGCCTCCTGCGGCCGGCCCAGCATGGCGAGGCCATGCCCGAAATTGTTGTGAGCCTGCGCGAGGGCCGGATCCCGCCGGATCGCCTGGCCGATCAGCTCCACGCCACGCTCGGCGCGGCCGGTCTGGAGGGCGATGACGCCGAGCAGATGCAGCGCCTCGGCATGGTCTGGAGTCTCGCGCAGCAGGGCGGCGTAGCGCCGCTCCGCCTCCGCCAACTGCCCGCTGCGGTGCAGCGCCCGCGCTTCCTCGAACGGGGTCGTGCTCACGTCACCCAATCTCCGCCGGATTCATGATGCGCGTCTGGCCGCGTTGCGCGAGTTGCCGGGACGAAGCGGGCACCGGCGGCAGCCCTCTGGACTGCCGCCGCAGATGGGAACGGCTCGTCTAGTCGAGCGACGCGCCGGAGACCTCCACCAGGTCCTTCCAGACCTTCTCCTGCTCCCGCCAATAGGCGCCGAAGGCGGCGGGGCTGTCGTCCCAAACGGGGGTGAAGCCCATCGGCTGGATGCGGTTGCGGAAATCATCGGAGCGGGCGACCTGCACGAACTGGTCATGCAGCTTGGCGATGCGGTCGGCCGGCGTGCCGGACGGGGCGACCACCGCGTACCAGCTCTGCATGTCGATGCCGGCGCCGGGCAGCAGCTCCGCCATGCCGGGCACGTCCTTCAGTTCCGGCACGTAGGTCACGCGCTCTGCGCTGCCGACGGCGAGCGGGCGCAGCCGGCCTTCCTTCACATGCGGGATGATGGCCGGCATCACGTCGAACATCATGTCGATATTGCCGGCGACCAGATCCTGGATGGCCGGGCCGCCGCCGCGGTAGGGGACATGGGTGATGTCGATGCCGGCGGCGCGCTTCACCTTCTCGATCGTCAGGTGGCTCACCGTGCCGGTGCCGGAGGAGCCCATGGTCAGCCCGCCCGGATCCTTCTTCGCCGCGGCGACGAGATCCTGGAAGGTCTTCCAGGGTTTCTTCGCATTCACCACCAGCAGCACCGTGCCCGTCGTCACCCGCGTCACCGGGGCCAGGTCGCGCAGCGGCTCGAAGGGCATGGACTTGCGGTACAGGAACTTGTTGCCGCAGAGAATGCTGGCCGAGCCGAGCAGCAGCGTGTAGCCGTCCTTATCCGCCTTCGCGACCACATCGGAGCCGAGGTTGCCGCCGGCGCCGCCGCGATTGTCCACGACCACAGTCTGGCCCAGCGTGGGGAGGAGCTTCTCCGCCAGGAGCCGGGCGGTGATGTCCACCGCGCCGCCGGGGGCATAGGGCACCACCAGCCGGACGGGACGGTTTGGAAAAACTTCCTGGGCATGGGCACGGAGCGCGCCCAGGGCGAGCGGCGCGGCCAGGACGGCGCGGCGATGAAGCATGGTTCGGCAACTCCTGAAACTTCCGGCCCCAATACCTCCCGGGGGACCGGGTTCCAAGATGGCTACCGCCGCGATTTCACGGAGTCTGGGGTGGTGCGACCCCGCCTGCCTCCAGGGCAGCGCGGCCTGCCGGCCCGGCCAGGTAGCGCAGCAACGCCGTCGCCGGTCCGGAGGCGCCAGGCAGCAATGCGGCGGAATAGGTCGTGTAATTCTGCAAGCCCGGCGGCAGCGGGCCGATCAGGCGAAGCTCTGGGACCATCAGGATCTCAGTGGTGGCGCCGAAGCCGATTTCGCGCCCGCTGCCGTGCAGCAGATGTTCCATGACCTCGGCGCCGGTGGCGTAGCGATGCGCCTTGGGCGCGATAGCGGCGGCCAGCCCCATGCGCTCGAACAGCCGATCCAGGTAGAGGCCGGTGGAGGCGCGGTTGAAGACCACGGAATCGGCTGACCGCAAGGCTTCGCGCAACCCCTGTTCGTCCTGGATCTCGGGCAGCGGCGCATCCTGGCGCACCGCGATCCCGACCCCGACGCGGCCGAGCGGCAGGCTCTCCCCGGCGAGCCGACCCGTGGCGGCGAGGTCCCGGATCAACCCGGCGGGGGCGATGAGCAGGTCCGGGCGCTCGCCGGCCTCGATCCGCAGCCGCAACTGCGGCGCGGTGGCGTAGGCGATGCGGACCTGCTCGCCGGTGGCCTGGCGGAAGCCGGCTGCCGCGCGTTCCAGCCCCGGCTCCATCGCGCCGGCGCTGAGGACGCTGATCTCCGCAGCGGCGGCGGGCAGGGCGCTGAGCAGCAGCAGGCAGAGGAACAGGCGGCGCATGCGGGGGCCTCCCCGGGGCATCGTTGCGCAGCCTAGCATCGGGCCCTTTCCCGCGCGCCGGTGTGGGGCCAGATCGGAACCATGCACCGCCGATCCGTCCTGCTGCTTGCCTTGGCCTGCCCCGCCGCCGCGGCGACGCAGGCGCGCCTCATGCCCGTCACGCCCGAGCAGCCGGAGGGCCAGGCCCTGGTTGCGCGGCTGCGCGCCGGGGGGCTGGTGCTGTTCTTCCGGCATGCCGACACCTCGGGCGAACCCTGCGACCGCAGCTATGCCCTCGGCGACCGGGCGGGGCAGCGGAACCTCTCGGCGGCCGGGCGGGCGCAGGCGGCGCGGATCGGGGCAAGGCTCCGCGAACTCGGCATTCCGTTGCAGGAGCCGGTGCTCGCCGGCCCGGTCTACCGGGCGCGGGACACGGCTGAACTTGCCTTCGGCAAGGAGCGGGTGGAGGTGACGGACAGCCTGCTGGCGGACGACTATGCGGGCAACCGGCTGGGTTGGGTGCTGGCGGAGCACCGCCGATTGTTCGCCGCCCCGGTGCCGGCGGGGGTGAACCGCGTGCTGGTCGGGCACCGCACGCCGGCGATCATGGTCGCCGGGGAGAGCATCGGCGGCCGGGCCTTCCCGGAAGGCGCGGCGCTGGTGATCGAGCCCCGCGGGAGCGGAGCCTTCGAAATCCTGGGAATCCTTCGAAATCCTGGGAATCCTGATGCCGGCGCCGCTGCCGCAGGCCGGCTTCCACGGCTGCCAGTAGGGGGTCAGGCCGGGCTGCCTGCGCTGGCGGCGGCTGGCGGCCTGACCCGCAGCGGCGGCAATTCGCCGTTACGGACCGAGATCGCATGCTGCAGGCTGTCGGCGATCCGGCGCGCCCGGTCCAGCAGCAGGGCGGCGCCCTCTGGTGGGCAGAGGGCGCTCGTCGTCGCCTCCCACAATTCCAGCCAGCGGGCGAAATGGGCAGGGGTCAGGGCCAGAGGGAGGTGCGCCCCCATGGGATTGCCCTGGTAGCGCCCGGTCCGCAGGGCGACCGAGGACCAGAAGGCGCTGATCTGGGCGATATGGTGCTCCCAGTCCGTGACACGGGCGAAGACGGGGCCGAGCAGCGGGTCCTGGCGCGCGGTGCCGTAGAATTCGCGCACAACGTGCTCCAGCAGGGCCTCGTCCAGCGCGTTCTCGGGGTGTGTAGCGGTATCGCTCATGCCGCTTATCTGTGCCGGGGGCGGGGCGGGGTCAATGCCGGCGGGTGGGCATGGCCCCTTCTTTCTTCCGGGGATGTATGGCTGCATGACGGGCAGCCGGGGCAGGCAGGGAGGGAAGGATGCAGACGACACGCCGCGGCCTGGCTGCACTCGGGCTGGTCCTGGCGGCCGCGCCGGCATGGGCCGCGGCCTATCCGGACCGACCGGTGCGGCTGGTGGTGCCGTTCCCGCCGGGCGGGCCGGTGGATACGGCGGCGCGGATCATGGCGCAGGCGCTCACCGGGCCGCTGGGGCAGTCCGTGGTGGTGGAGAACCGGTCCGGCGCGGGCGGGACGATCGGCGTGGATGCGGTCGCGAAATCGGCGCCGGATGGCTACACCATTGCCTTCGTCAGCACCGGCGCGGTGGCGGTGAACGGCAGCCTGGTGCCGAACCTGCCCTATGACACGCTGCGGGACTTCGCGCCGGTCGCCGTCCTGACCGCCACGCCCTCCGTGCTGGTGGTGCGGCCGGATGGGCCGCCCAGCCTGGGTGCGCTGCTGGGCCGGGCGAGGCGGCAGCCAGGGAAGGTGACCTTCGCCTCCACCGGGCCGGGCGGGACGCCGCATCTGGCGGCGGAACTGCTGAAGCTGCGGGCCGGGGTGGACCTGACCCATGTCGCCTATCGCGGCGCCGCCCCCGCCATCACCGCCATGCTGGCGGGGGATGTGGACATGGCCTTCCTCGACCTACCGGTGCTGCTGCCGGTGATTCGGGAGGGCAAACTGAAGCCGCTCTTCATCACGGCGGAGGAACGCTCCCCCCTCCTGCCGGAGGTGCCGACCGCCGAACAGGCGGGCGTCCCCGGCGTACTGGTGGAGAACTGGTACTGCATGCTCGCTCCCGCCGCGACGCCGCGGGACCATATCACCCGCCTGGCCTGGGCGGTGCGGGATGCGCTGGTCCCGGACGGGCCGACGGCGCGCCGCTTCGTCGAGATGGGCGCCCGCATCGTCGATGCCGGGCCGGAGGAGGCGACGGAATTCATCCGCGCCGAGATCGCCAAATGGGCCGAGGTGATCCGCAGCGCCAATATCAAGCTGGACTGATCCAGGGCGGGGCTTTTGCCGCGCGCGTCCCGCTGCAAGTATCGGGCAGGCCCCGCCGGGCGGGGCACCGGGAGGGGCCATGCGCATTACCGCCGTCACCACGCATATCCTGAGCAGCCGTTTCGACTACGGGAACCCGGCCGGCCCCGGCGGCAACCTGCATCTGCGCGACATGGACACGCTGCTGGTGAAGGTGGAGACCGATGCCGGCATCACCGGCTGGGGCGAGGGCTTCGGCTTCACCCTGGTCCAGACCACGCGCGATGCGGTGGACCGGCTGATCGCACCCATCTGCATCGGCCAGGACCCGCGCGACATTGAGGGGCTTTCACGGCTGTTGCAGCGCCGGCTGCACAATTTCGGCCGCAACGGGCCGGTGACCTTCGGCATTTCCGGTGTCGAGATCGCGCTCTGGGACATTGCCGGGAAGGCGGCGGGCAAGCCGGTGCATGCGCTGCTGGGCGGCGCCAAGCGGGAGAGGGTGCCGGCCTATGCCAGCCTGCTGCGTTATGGCGACCCGGCGCTGACCGGGAAGAACACGGCGGAGGCGATCGCCCGCGGCTACCGCCACATCAAGCTGCATGAGGTCAGCCTGGACTGCATCCGCGCCGCGCGGGAGGCCGCGCCGGCCGAGGTGCCGCTGATGCTCGACATCAACTGCCACTGGGACACGGTGAGCCAGGCCATCGGCTTCGCCCAGGCGGTGCAGGGCTGGAACATCGCCTGGGTCGAGGAACCCGTCTGGCCGCCCGAGGATTTCGCCGCGATCGCGGAGGTGCGGAAGGAGGGCGGCGTGCCCCTCGCCGCCGGGGAGAATTGCGGTGGCGTCGAGGAATTTCGCCGCATGGCCGAAGCCTCCGCCGTGGATGTGATGCAGCCGAGCGTGACCAAGGTCGGCGGCATCGGCGCGGTGCGGGAGGTGGCGGCATTGGCGCGCAAGGCGGGGCTGCGGATGGTGCCGCATTGCCCCTATTACGGCCCCGGCCTGCTGGCGAGCCTGCACATCCTGGCCGCCAGCGAGGCGGAGGAACCGCTGGAATACTACTTCGCCGATCTGGCGGAGCCGCCTTTCCCGGCGCTGATTCCGCAGGGCGGCTTCGTCGCCGTGCCGCAGGGCCCCGGGCTGGGCCTGGAGCCGGATCCGGCGCTATTGGCCAAGGCGACGTAACGCAGCAACAGGCTTCATGAGACGATCCTTTTCGGCGTCCGCGGTCGCCGCGGGCCTGCTGGCCGGCTTTGTTGGCTTCGCCAGTTCCTTCGCCGTGGTGTTGCAAGGGCTGAACGCCATGGGCGCCAGCCCGGCCCAGGCGGCATCGGGACTGATGGCGCTGTCCATCGCCATGGGGCTCTGCGGCATCCTGCTCAGCATCCGGCGGCGGATGCCGGTCAGCGTCGCCTGGTCCACGCCGGGCGCGGCGCTGCTCGCCAGCAGCGCCATGCCGGAGGGCGGCTTCGCGGCGGCGGTCGGCGCCTTCCTGGCGACGGGCGCGCTGATCGTGCTGGCGGGGCTGTGGAAGCCGCTCGGCCGCGCGGTGGCAGCAATCCCGGCATCGCTGGCGAGTGCGATGCTGGCCGGGGTGCTGCTGGGGCTGTGCCTGGCTCCGGTGCGGGCGGTGGCGGAGGCGCCGGCGCTCGGCCTCGCCATCGTCGTCGCCTGGGCGGTGGTGGGGCGGATCAACCGGCTGCTGGCGGTGCCGGCGGCGGTGCTGGTGGCGCTGGTCCTGATCGCCGTGACGGTGAAGCTGCCTTCGGGGCTGGCGGGGGCGTTGATGCCGGCGCCGGTGCCGGTGGCGCCGCAATTTCCGCTCTCCGCCATCGTCGGTATTACCTTGCCGCTGTTCCTGGTGACCATGGCCTCGCAGAACATTCCCGGCATGGCGGTGCTGAACGTGAATGGCTACCGGCCAGCGCCGGGGCCGCTCTTCACCATGACCGGGCTGTTCAGCCTGCTTGCCGCGCCCTTCGGAGGACATGGGGTGAACCTGGCCGCCATCACCGCAGCGCTCTGCGCCGGGCCGGAGGTGCATCCGGATCCCGCCCGCCGCTGGCCCGCCGCGGTGGTGGCAGGGGCGGTCTATGTGCTGTTCGGATTGCTGGCGGGCGCGGCCACCGCCTTCGTCGGCGCGGCGCCGCCGATCCTGATTCAGGCGGTGGCGGGATTGGCGCTGCTTGGTGCCTTCGGGGGCGCGCTGATGGGTGCGGTGGCGGAGCCGCAGGACCGCGAGGCGGCCATCATCACCTTCATCGTGACCGCTTCCGGCCTGACCGTGTTCGGCATCAGCGGCGCCTTCTGGGGCCTTCTGGCCGGCGGTGCGATGCGGGCGCTGGGCAGGCTGGGGCGGGGCGCGCGATAGCGCTCAATCCAAGCGGATGCCGGAGGCGAGAGCCACCTGCCGCCACTTCTCCGACTCGCGTTGCGCGAAATCGGCGAGTTCCTCAGGGGAGGTCCAGACTGCTTCGGTGCCGAGCGCGGCCAGGCCGTCGCGGTATTCGGGGGCCTGGCTCGCCTGCCGGGCGGCGGCGGAGAGGCGATGCAGGATCGGCTCCGGCAGCCCGGCGGGGCCAAGCAGCGCGTACCAGTTGTCGGCAAGCAGGCCTGGATACCCGAACTCGCCGGTGGTGGGGACCTCGGGAAGGGAGGGGCTGCGCTTCGTGCTCGCCATCGCCAGCGGCACCAGCGCGCCGTTGCGGATCTGCGGCAGCAGCACGGGCATGTCGGCGAAGAGCAGTTGGATCTGTCCTGCCACCAGATCGGTCACGGCGGGCGCGGCGCCGCGATAGGGGACCACGGCGATATCCACGCCGGCCTGCTGCTTCAGCAACTCGGCCGCCAGGTGGGAGATGCCTGCGGCGCCGGCGGTGCCGATGTTCAGTCGCCCCGGCTCCTGCCTTGCCCGGGCGATCAGCTCCGGCAGGCTGTGCAGGCCGAGGCGCGGTGTCGTCACCAGCGCCTCCGGCATCCGCGCCACGATGCTGATCATGCCGACATCCTGCGGCACGCGGTAGGGCATATTGGCGCTGACATGCGGCGTGATGGCCAGCGAGCCGCCATTGGTGATGACCAGCGTGTAGCCATCCGGCGGCGACTTCAGCGCCGCATCCGTGCCGACCATGCCGCCCCCGCCGCCACGGTTCTCGATGACCACGGCCTGGCCAAGCAGGCTGGCGAGCTGCGGCGCCATTAGCCGGGCGATGATGTCGTTCGGCCCGCCGGGCGGGAAGGGGACGATGAGGCGGATCGGGCGGCTCGGCCAGTCGGGCGCCTGAGCGCGGGCAGCGAGGGGAAGGGCGGCGGTGCCCAGCAGGAGGGTCCGGCGGTGCATTCCTCTGTCCTCCCTGGTGGCGGACAGCCGGGATGTTCCACCGGCCCGGTGGCCGGCGCCAAATGGCATTGTCGCGCGCGGGCAGGTGCCCGGCGACGCTGCCTCAGTAGGGGTAGCCCGGTGCCGGATAGGCCACGGGCGGCGGGTAGGGCTGGGCATAGCCATAGCCCTGCGCCGCCGCAGCATTCTGCTGGTCCATCTGGTTGCCGATCAGCCCGCCGATCAGCGCGCCCGCCGCGGCGCCGCCGACGATGCCGAGCCCGCGGTCGTGCCGGCCGGAGGCCAGGCCGCCCAGCAGCCCGCCGGCCGCGGCGCCGGTGACCGCGCCGGCGGCGGTGTTCGATCCGGCCGGAGGGGCATAGGCGTAGGGGTCGTAATAGGCGGCCGGTTGCACCTGGACGCAAGCAGCCAGCGGCACCGCAAGCGCCGCCAGCATCCCCAGCCGCAAACCCCCGAAGCCTCGACGCGCCATCCTCGATCTCCCTGATCCGGCCCTCCAAGCGCGGCGGCGCCGGTCCGTCACGGCGGCAGCATATTGTGCAGCCAGCACGTCCGCCGCGTGGCGGCGATGTGGCGGCAGTGGGGCGGCCTCGACAGGCCGGGAGCTTTGCCCGAGAAACCGGGACGGGCGAAGTCGTATCGGCAGGGGACAGGGTGGCGGGAAGCGACAGGCCGCAGGCAACGATCGGTGCGATCCTCGGCGTCTTCCTGCGGCTCGGCATGGCGAGCTTCGGCGGTGGCCTGCCCGGCTGGATGCATCGTGAGGTGGTGCGGAAGCGCCAATGGATGTCGGAGGAGAGCTTCCTCGCCGGCATTGCGCTGGGGCAGGTGCTGCCGGGGCCGAACAGCGTGAACCTGGCGCTCTATATCGGTCAGCAATTGCGCGGCTGGCCGGGTGCGGCAGCGGCCTTCGCCGGCATCCTCGGGCCGCCCTTCCTGTTCATCCTGCTGCTGGCGCTGCTCTATGCCTGGGGGGCGGGCTTCGGCGGCATGGGGGTGGTGCTGGGGGGCGTCGCCGCGGCGGGGCTGGCGAACAGCAATGTGGTCGGCATTCGCACGGCGCGGCGGATGCGCGGGATCGGGCCCTGGGCGGTGGCGGGGGGGACCTTCCTTGCGGTCGGCATACTGCGCTGGCCGATGATCCCGGTGGTGCTGGCGCTGGCGCCAGTGAGCATCGGCCTGGCCTGGGTGCAAGGGCGGCGCGATGCCTGAGCGGCTGCTGGCCCTGGTGCTGGTCTTCGCGCCGCTGTCGCTGGTCTCGCTCGGCGGCGGCCCTTCCATCTTCGCGGAGATGCAGCGCCAGTCGGTCGAGGTGCATGGCTGGCTGAGCGATGCGCAATTCGTCGATCTCTTCGCCATCTCCCGCGCCGCGCCGGGGCCGGGCTCGCTGATCGCGGCGCTGGTCGGATGGCAGGCGGCGGGACTCGCTGGGGCACTGGTGGCGGCGCTGGCGCTTTATGTGCCGTCCTCGCTGTTGCTGCTTGCAATCGGCCATTGGTGGCGGCGCGGGGACTCCCCGTTGCGGCGGGTGATCGAGCGCGGGCTGGCGCCGATTGCGGTTGGGCTGATCTTCGCCGGGGTGGTCACGCTGCTGCAGGCGGACGGCGCCGGCTGGCGGGAGGTGGCGACGCTGCTGCTCTGCACCATGGCGCTGCTGCGTGAGGCCAGCCCCTATCTCGTCATGCTGCTGGTGGCGCTGGTCTATGCCGGGCTGCAATCGGGCGGGATGATCGGGGCTTAGATTCGGGTTGCCGCGGCAGGGTCGGGGTGCGGTTGACAGGCCGCGCGGCGGCGCCTGAGGATGCCCGTAGCTGATACGAACGAGAAACCGGAGAGGATACTCCACCCATGGCCGATGAAGCGCGCCCGGCGGGGCAGTATGTCGAGCACGTCCGCGACGGGGATGTGCATGTCCTGCGCATCGCCAATCCTCCGGTGAACACGCTGCGCACGGAGGTGCGCGAGGGGCTTCTCGAAGGATTGAAGGCCGCCGCCGCGGGCGGGGCACGGGCGATCGTGCTGATCGGCTCCGGCCGCAATTTCAGTGCAGGCGCCGAAATGACCGAGTTCGGCAAGCCGCGGAAGCCGCCCTCGCTGCCCGAGGTCTTCGACGCCATCGAGCAGTCGAAGGCCCCGGTCATTGCCGCCATTCATGGCAATGCGCTGGGCGGCGGGCTGGAACTGGCGCTGGCCTGCCATGCGCGCGTTGCCTCGCCCGGCGCGCAGGTGGGGCTGCCGGAGGTGAAGCGCGGCTTCGTGCCCGGCGCTGGCGGCACGCAGCGCCTGCCGCGGCTGATCGGGCTGGACGCGCTGCGGCTGATCGTCAGCGGCGAGCCGGTTTCGGCGGAGGAGGCTGTGAAGCTCGGCTTCATCGATGCCGTGCTGCCGGGCGAGCTGGAGCGGGCCGCGATCGAGTGGGCGCGGGAGGCCGCCAGTTCCGGCCGCAAATTCACCCTGGCGAAGGACCGCAAGGACAAGATCCAGGGCCAGGACATGGCTGCCTTCGACGAGGCGGCGAAGAAGCTGCTGGCCCGCAGCCGCGGCCAGGAGAGCCCGAAGGGCTGCGTCGAGGCGGTGCGCGCCGCCTTCACCATGCCCTTCGAGGAGGGGCTGAATGTGGAGCGCGCGCAGTTCCAGCGCCTCGTCGCCGGCGAGCAGTCGCAGGCGCTGCGCCATGTCTTCTTCGGCGAGCGCGAGGCGCAGCGCGTCCCCGACATGCCGGCGGATGCGAAGCCGCTGCCGGTGAAGAAGGTGGTGGTGATCGGCGCCGGCACCATGGGCGGCGGCATCGCCATGTCTTGCGCCAATTTCGGCATGCCGGTGACCGTGGTGGAGATGAATGACGAGGCCCTGAAGACGGGCATCGCCCGCTGCCACGCCAATTGGAAGCGCACGGTGGACAGCGGCCGCCTCTCCCAGGAGGAGATGGACAAGCGCGCCGCGCTGCTGCAGGGCACCACGGATTTCGACGCCGCGGTGAAGGAGGCCGATCTCGTCATCGAGGCGGTCTACGAGGATATGGGGGTGAAGAAGGAGATCTTCGCCCGGCTGGACAAGGTGGCGCGGCCCGGAATCGTGCTGGCCTCCAACACCTCGACGCTGAATATCGACGAAATCGCCAGCGCCACGCAGCGGCCGGAACTGGTCTGCGGCATGCACTTCTTCAGCCCGGCGAATGTGATGCGCCTGCTGGAGATCGTGCGCGGCAAGAAGACCAGCTTCGAGACGCTGGCGACCGCCATTGATGTCGGCAAGCGCATCGGCAAGCTGCCGGTGGTGGTCGGCAATTGCGACGGCTTCGTCGGCAACCGCATGACCGGCAAGCGCGGGCCGCAGGTAGAGAAGCTGCTGCTGGAAGGCTGCCTGCCGCAGGATATCGACCGGGTGATGGAAGCCTACGGCATGGCCATGGGGCCGCTGGCCACTGGCGACCTGGCGGGGCTCGACATCGGCGCGGCGGTGCGCAAGGCGCGCGGGGTCAAGGCGCCGATCGCGGATGCCGTCGTCGCCGCCGGGCGGCTCGGCCAGAAGACCGGCAAGGGCTACTACAAATACGACGAAAACCGGAAGCGCATGCCGGATCCGGAGGTCGAGAAGATCATCCTCGAGGTCGCGGAGAAGATGCAGGTCCGCCGCCGCAAGATCGAGGACCAGGAGATCCTGGAGCGGCTGCTGCTGCCCATGGTGAACGAAGGCGCGCGCATCCTGGAGGAGGGGATCGCCTCCCGCCCCGTGGATATCGACGTGATCTTCGTCAACGGCTTCGGCTGGCCGGCCTGGCGCGGCGGGCCGATGTTCTGGGCCGACCGCGTGGGGCTGAAGGCGGTCCGCGACAAGTTGGCGCATTATGCCGAGGCGACGAATGACCCGAACCTGAGGCCGGCGGCGCTGATCGAGCAGTTGGCCAAGGAGGGCGGCAGTTTCGCCACCATGAAGGGAGCCGGGAAGGCGGCCTGACGATGGGTGCGCGTCCCTTTCCCTGGGAGTGGGCCTATCCGCCCGGCCTGGATTGGGGCGCGCCGATCGCCACCTCGACGCTGGGCGCGGTGCTGGCGCGGAGCGCGACGGAATATCCCGACCGCTGCGCCATCCGTTACCGCGAGGCCAGCATCGGCTTCCCCGAACTGCACAGCAATGCGCGGCGCGTGGCCGGCGTGTTGCTCGGTATGCCGGAGGCGAGGGAGGGGGTGGCGCTGCTGGTCGGCAACACCGCCTTCCATCCGGTGGTGGTCTTCGGCGCGGCGATGGCAGGGCTGCGGGTGGTGCAGCTTTCGTCCATCGACGCGCCGCGCACCATCGCGCACAAGCTGCGCGATTCCGGCGCGCGGGTGCTCGTAACGCTGGCGCATGAGGGGCTGCTGAAGCTGGCCGGGGCCCTGCGGGCACAGGGCCTCGTCTCCCGCCTTGTGGTTGGGGACGACGCGCATTGGGGGGAGGGACCGCCTTCCGCCCCGGTGCCGGAGGACGTGGAGCGGCTGGAAGCCTGGATGCGGGCGCCGGAGCCGGACTCGCTGCCGGAGGTTTCGGAAGACGAGGTGGCGCTGCTGCAATATACGGGCGGCACCACCGGGCTGCCCAAAGGGGCGATGCTGACCCATGCCAATCTGACCGCGGCATGCAGCCAGTATGCGCTATGGAACGGTGGCCGCGGGCCGGAGGGGGAGCAGCGGTTCCGCCGCGTCATTGGCGTGCTGCCGCTGTTCCACATCTACGCCTTCACCTGCGACCTGCTGATGAACATCCGCCAGGGCAACGAGATCCTGCTGCGGGCACGCTTCGATGTGGAGCAGACCTTGCACGACATCGAGGTGCTAAAGGCCACCGACATGTGCGGCGTGCCGACCATGTGGATCGCGCTGGCGAACCATCCGGATATCGACCGGCGCGACCTTTCCTCGCTGCGCAATGCCTCCTCTGGCGGAGCGGCGCTGCCGGTGGAGGTGGCGGCGCGATTCGAGCGGCTGACCGGAAAGCGCCTCGGCGGCGGCTGGGGCATGACGGAGACGGCGCCGGCCGGCACGGTGCTGCCCAGCCGGCCGGATGCGCCGGTGCGGCCGGGCTCCATCGGCGTGCCCATTCCGGGCATCGAGATGCGCGTGGTGGCCATGGACGATCCGCGCCGCGTCCTGCCGCCGGGCGAGACCGGGGAGATTGCGATCCGCGGCCCGAATGTGATGAAGGGCTATTGGCGCCGGCCGGAGGAAACCGCCGCCGCCTTCGTGGACGGCTTCTTCCTGACCGGCGATATCGGCCGGATGGCGCCGGACGGCTTCTTCTACCTGACGGACCGGAAGAAGGACATGATCCTCTCCGGCGGCTTCAACGTCTATCCGCGGGTGATCGAGGAGGCGGTCCACGAGCATCCTGATGTGGTGGAATGCGCCGTGATCGGCATCCCCGACCGGTATCGGGGGCAGTCGGCCAAGGTCTTCTGCACGCTGCGGCCGGGCGCCGCGCCGCTGACCCTGGAGGCGCTGCGGGAATTCCTGGCGGAGCGGCTGGGGAAGCATGAGATGCCGGTGGCGCTGGAAGTCCGGGAGAGCCTGCCGAGAACGCCGGTCGGCAAGCTCGCCAAGCTTGCGTTGGTGGAGGAGGAGCAGGCCCGCCGGGCGGTGCCTGCCTCCTCCTGAGGGATAGTACGGAGAGGAACAGATGGAACTCCGCTTCACCGAGGCCGAGCGCGCCTTCCGCCAGGAAGTGCGCGACTTCATCGACAAGAACCTGCCCGCCGAAACGCGGGAGCGGATGATCCGCGGCAAGTCCCCGACCAAGGAGATGGTCGTGGACTGGCAGCGCAAGCTGAATGCCAAGGGCTGGGCCGTGCCGGAATGGCCGGTGGAATGGGGCGGCCCGAACTGGACGCTGGCGCAGCGCTACATCTTCCGCGAGGAATTGCAGCAGGCGCCGGCGCCGCAGCCGCTGGCCTTCAACACCAATATGTGCGGCCCGGTCATCATCGAATTCGGTACGGAGGAGCAGAAGAAGCGCTTCCTGCCGCGCATGGCGAACCTGGACGACTGGTGGTGCCAGGGCTTCTCCGAGCCGGGCGCTGGCTCCGACCTTGCCAGCCTGAAGACCCGCGCGGTGCGGCAGGGCGACTACTACATCGTCAATGGCCAGAAGACCTGGACGACCCTGGCGCAGCATGCCGATTGGATCTTCCTGCTGGTCCGCACCGACCCGAATGCGAAGAAGCAGGAGGGCATCTCCTTCCTGCTGTGCGACATGAAGTCGCCGGGAATCACCGTCCGCCCGATCATCACCATCGAGGGCGGGCATGAGGTGAACGAGGTCTTCTTCGACGATGTGAAGGTGCCGGTCGAGAACCTGGTTGGCCAGGAGAACCGCGGCTGGGACTGCGCCAAGTTCCTGCTGGGCAATGAGCGCTTCGGCCAGGCCCGCGTCGGCGCCAGCCGGGAGCGCATCCGGCGGCTGAAGATCCTCGCCTCCACCGAAGCCTTCGACGGCGGCAAGCCGCTGATGCAGGACCCGGACTTCGCCCGCAAGGTGACGGAGATCGAGGTCGAGCTGAAGGCGCTGGAAATGACGGTGATGCGCGTCATCGCCAATGAGACCAAGCGCAAGGACAAGAAGCCGGACCCGGCGACCTCGGTGCTGAAGATCAAGGGCACCGAGATCCAGCAGATGTGCTCCGAGCTGCTGATGAAGGCCGCCGGCCCCTATGCCTGGGTGGATGGCGATCCGGATGCGGAGGGCTCGAACGAGTTCGACGTGGCGCCCGACTGGGCCTTCGGCCTCGCAGGCGTCTACTTCAACTGGCGCAAGCAGAGCATCTATGGCGGATCGAACGAGATCCAGCGCAACATCATGGCCAAGGCCTTCCTGGGACTCTGACGCATCATGGATTTCGATCTGACGGAGGAGCAGAAGCTCCTGCAGGACAGCGTGGCCAGGCTGCTTGGCGACAAGTACAGCTTCGAGCAGCGCAAGGCCTATATGAAAACCCCGGAGGGCTGGAGCCGCGAGGTCTGGTCGCAATATGCCGAGCTTGGCCTGCTCGGCCTGCCCTTCTCGGAGGAGGAGGGCGGCTTCGGCGGCAGCGCGGTGGAGACCATGCTGGTCGCCGAGCAGATGGGCCGCGCGATTACGCTGGAGCCCTGGCTGACCACCGTGATCGTCGGCGGCAGCTTCCTGCGCCATGGCGCGCCCGCCGCGCTGCGGGGCGAATTGGTGCCGAAGGTCGCGGCGGGGGAGATGCTGCTCGCCTTCGCGCATACCGAGCGGCAGTCGCGCTACGACCTGTTCGATGTCGCCAGCACGGCAAAGCGGGACGGCAGCGGCTGGGTGCTGAACGGCCGCAAGGGCATGGTGTGGCACGGCGACAGCGCCAACAAGCTGATCGTCACTGCGCGGACCGCCGGCGGGCAGCGGGACCGGAAGGGCATCGGCGTTTTCCTGGTGGATGCTGATGCCCCGGGCGTGACGCGGCGCGGCTTCCGCACCGTGGACGGCCAGCGCGCGGCGGAGGTTGAGTTCTCCAGCGTGAAGCTAGGTGCGGATGCGGTGTTGGGCAATCCGGAGGATGGGCTGCCTCTGGTGGACCGGGTGGTGGACGAGGCCATCGCCGCGCTCGCCGCGGAGGCGGTGGGGGCCATGGAGGTCGCCCACACCATGACCGTGGACTACATGAAGACGCGCCAGCAATTCGGCCGTCCGATCGGCAGCTTCCAGGCGCTGCAGCACCGCGCCGCGGACATGCTGGTGGCGCTGGAGCAGGCGCGGAGCATGGCGTATTTCGGCGCCATGTCGGTGGAGGAGCCGGACCCGGTGGAGCGGCGCAAGGCCATGGCCTCGGTCAAGGTGCAGATCGGCCGTTCCGCCCGCTTCGTCGGGCAGCAATCCATCCAGCTTCATGGAGGCATCGCCATGACGATGGAATATGCCGTCGGCCACTACTTCAAACGGTTGACAGTGAACGACAGCCTCTTCGGCGATGCGGATCACTATATCCGCATGCTGGCTGAAACCGGCGGGCTGGTGCAGGCCGCCTGACCGGATGGCCCCGCCGCCGGCGTGGCGGGGCCCTCTCTGCGGCTGTTGACCGGATGTGGCCCGGTATGGTCCGCTCCGCGCCGGGACCTGAAGGAGGAGAAGAGAAGATGCTCCAGCTTGGTCAGACGGCGCCGGATTTCGAGGCGGATACGACGCAGGGACGCATTCGCTTCCATGAATGGCTCGGCAATTCCTGGGGTGTGCTGTTCAGCCATCCCAAGGACTACACCCCGGTCTGCACCACGGAACTGGGTGAGACGGCCCGCCTGAAACCGGAATTCGACAAGCGGGGGGTGAAGATCATCGGCCTCTCGGTCGATCCGGTGGCCTCGCACAAGGGCTGGGAGGCGGACATCGCCGAGACCCAGGGCCATGCGGTCAACTTCCCGATGATCGCCGATCCGGACCAGAAGGTCTCCAACCTCTACGGGATGATCCATCCGGAGGCGGATCCGACCATCACGGTCCGCACCGTCTATATCATCGACCCGCAGAAGAAGGTGCGGCTGGCGCTGATGTATCCGCCCTCCACCGGGCGGAACTTCCAGGAGATCCTGCGGGTCATCGACGCCCTGCAACTGACCGACCGGGCCAAGGTTGCCACCCCGGTCAACTGGAAGCCGGGCGATCGCGTCATCATTCCGCCCTCGATTTCGGACGACCAGGCCAAGGGCCTGTTCCCCCAGGGCTGGGAGGCCAAGAAGCCCTATCTCCGCTATGTTGAGGTGAAGTAGCGTTCCGGCCCGCCGGCCGGGTCAGGCCCGGCCGGCGGCGCTTTTCGTTTGCAGGGCGTGCCGGCTTGCGTTTCCATCGGGGTGGTCCACATATCGGCCTTGCGCATTAGCAACGTGACCGGGGGCGACATGACGGGTTTGATGATCGGCCGCCGCCAGCTTATGGCGGGTGTCGGTGCTTCGGCTTTGGCGGCTCCCTGGATTGCCCGCGCTCAAGGCAACGTGATCCGAATCGGCGAGATCAACAGCTACACCGCCCAGCCGGCCTTCCTGCTGCCCTACCGCAATGCCTGGATTCTGGCGCAGGAGCAGGTGAACGCCGCCGGCGGCATCAATGGCCGCAAGATCGAGACCATCTTCCGCGACGATGGCGGCCGGCCGGAAGACGCCGTGCGCATGGCCGGCGAGCTGCTGAACGCCGAGAAGGTGGCGCTGCTGGCGGGCGGCTTCCTCTCCAATGTCGGCTTGGCCCTGGCGGATTTCGCCAGGCAGAACAAGCGCCTCTATGTCGCCAGCGAGCCGCTGACCGATGCGCTCGTCTGGTCCCATGGCAACCGCTACACCTTCCGGCTGCGCGCCAGCACCTACATGCAGTCGGCCATGCTGGTGGAGGAGGCAGCGAAGCTGCCGGTGAAGCGCTGGGCGACCGTCGCGCCGAATTACGAATACGGCCAGTCCGCGGTGCGCTCCTTCAAGGAGTTGCTGAAGAAGGCCAGGCCGGATGTGGAATTTGTGGCGGAGCAATTCCCCGCCCTCGGCCGCATCGACGCCGGCGCTACGGTGCAGGCGCTCGCCGCCGCCAATCCGGAGGCGATCTTCAACGTCACCTTCGCTGCCGATCTCACCAATTTCGTCCGCCAAGGAAGCACCCGCGGCCTGTTCGAGCGCCGCAAGGTCGTCAGCCTACTGACCGGCGAGCCGGAATATCTCGAACCCCTGGGCGACGAGGCGCCGGAGGGCTGGATCGTCACCGGCTATCCCTGGTCCCAGATCAACACGCCCGAGCACACCGCCTTCCGCGAAGCGTACCAGCGGCGCTGGAACGCGCATCCCTTCCTCGGCAGCATCGTCGGCTACAGCACGGTCCAGGCCATCGTCGCCATGCTGAAGAAGGCCGGGAAGGTCGAGACCGAGCCGATGGTCGAGGCCATGAGCGGGTTGCAATTCCAGACCCCCTTCGGCCAGGTGGAATTCCGCGCCATTGATCACCAGTCCACCATGGGTGCCTTCGTCGGCCGTACCGTGCTGAAGGACGGCAAGGGCACCATGACGGATTGGCGCTATGCCGATGGCCGCAACTACATACCGCCGGACGATGTGGTGCGGCAGCTCCGTCCGCAGGCCTGACCGCGACCGCCCTTGGAGAACCTGATCCTCCAGGCCCTGAATGGCCTGGCCAGTGCGTCCACCCTGTTCCTGGTGGCCTCGGGGCTCACGGTGATCTTCGGCGTCAGCCGCATCGTGAATTTTGCCCATGGCTCCTTCTACATGCTGGGGGCCTATCTGGCCTTCAGCTTCGTCACGCATCTGCCGCGCGGGCATCTGGGGTTCTGGGGCGGCGTGCTGGGCGCGGCGCTGGCGGTGGGGGCGATCGGCGTGGTGGTGGAGGTGCTGCTGCTGCGCCGCATCTATCGCGCGCCGGAACTCTTCCAATTGCTGACGACCTTCGGCGTGGTGCTGATCGTGCAGGATCTGGCGCTGCTGATCTGGGGGCCGCAGGATCTGCTCGGGCCACGGGCGCCGGGGCTGCGCGGCAGCACGGAAGTCCTCGGCCTGCGTTTCCCGCTCTATGAACTGTTCCTGATCGGGGTCGGCCCGGTGGTGCTGGGCCTGCTCTGGCTGCTGTTCCACCGGACGCGCTGGGGCACGCTGGTGCGGGCGGCGACCCAGGACCGGGAGATGGTGGGCGCGCTCGGCGTCAATCAGCGCATGCTGTTCACCAGCGTCTTCTTCCTGGGCAGCGTGCTCGCCGGGCTCGGCGGCGCGCTGCAATTGCCGCGGGAGAGCGTGAACCTGCACATGGACCTTTCCATCATCGCGGAAGTCTTCGTGGTGGTGGTGGTGGGCGGGCTTGGCAGCCTCTCCGGCGCGGCGCTGGCGGCGCTGCTGATCGCGGAACTGCACGCCTTTGGCATCCTGATCTTCCCCAGGATCACCCTGGTCCTGGCCTTCCTGGTCATGGCCGTGGTGCTGGTGATCCGCCCGCATGGGCTGCTCGGCCGGCCGCAGGAGGCCGCGCGTGGCACCGGCCTGGCGGAGCCGGTGATCCGCGCGGCGCCGCTGGCGCTGAAATGGCTGGGGCTGGCGGCGCTGATCGCGGCCATCCTCCTGCCGCCCTTCGCCGGCGACTATGCGCTGACCGTGCTGACCGACATGGCGGTATTCATCCTCTTTGCCGCCAGCCTGCATTTCATCATGGGGCCGGGTGGCATGGCGAGTTTCGGTCATGCCGCCTATTTCGGCCTCGGCGCCTATGGTGCGGCGCTGGCGGTGAAATGGCTGGCGGCACCGATGGGGCTGGGCCTGGCGCTGGCGCCGCTCGCCGCGGGGCTGGGCGGGCTGGTCTTCGGCTGGTTCTGCGTGCGGCTTTCCGGCGTCTATTCCGCCATGCTGACCCTGGCCTTCGCGCAGATCACCTGGTCCATTGCCTTCCAATGGGTAGAGCTGACGGGCGGCGACAACGGCATCCTTGGCGTCTGGCCGGCACCCTGGGCGGCGGGGAAGCTGACCTACTACTACCTGACGCTGGCGCTTTGCCTCGGCGCCACGCTGATCCTGCGCCGGATCATCCATGCACCCTTCGGCTATGCACTGCGGGCGCAGCGCGACAGCCCGCTGCGGGCGGAGGCGATCGGCATGGACGGCTTCCGCATCCGCTGGGCGGGCTTCGCCCTGGCGGCCTGCATGGCGGGCATTGCCGGCGGGCTCTTCGCCTATGCCAAGGGCAGCGTCTTCCCGACCTATCTGGACATTCCGCGCAGCGTGGATGCCCTGCTGATGGTGCTGCTGGGCGGGGTGCAGACCCTCTCCGGCCCCATCGCCGGCGCCATCGCCTTCACCGGGCTGCAGGAGCAATTGTCCCGCATGACCGATCTTTGGCGGCTGGTGCTCGGCATCGTCATCGTCCTGCTGGTACTGTTCTTCCCGCAAGGCTTGGCGGGCGCGGCGCGATCGGCCTGGGAGGCACGGGATGCCCGCCCCGACGCTTGAGGTCGAGAACCTGCAGAAATCCTTCGGCGGGGTGCGGGCGGTGCAGGGCGTCTCCTTCGCTCTGGCGCCGGGCGAGATGCTGGCGCTGATCGGCCCCAACGGCGCCGGCAAGAGCACCTGCTTCAACATGCTGAACGGCCAGTTGCGGCCGGATGCAGGCCGGGTGCGGCTGCAGGGGCGCGACATCACCGGGCTGAAGCCGCGGCGCGTCTGGCGACTCGGCGTCGGCCGGACCTTTCAGATCACCGCCACCTTCGGCTCCATGACGGTGCTGGAGAATGTGCAGATGGCGCTGCTCTCGCATCATCGCCGGCTCGGCGGGCTATGGCGGCCGGTGGCGCGGCTGGACGCGGCGGAGGCGATGGCGCTGCTGGACCGGCTCGGCATGGCGGACCAGGCGGGGCGGCCCTGCGGCATCCTTGCCTATGGCGACCTGAAGCGGGTGGAACTGGCCGTTGCCCTGGCCAATGACCCAAAGCTGCTGCTGATGGACGAACCGACCGCCGGCATGGCACCGCAGGAGCGGGTGGCGCTGATGGCCCTGGCCGCCGGCATCGCTCGGGAGCGCGGCATTGCCGTGCTTTTCACCGAGCATGACATGGACGTGGTCTTCGCCCATGCCGACCGCATCCTGGTTCTGGACCGCGGCCGGCTGATCGCCTCCGGGCCGCCGGCCGAGGTCCGCGCCAATCCGCGGGTGCGGGAGGTCTATCTCGGTTCCGGCCTGGCGCATGGGGTGGGGTGATGCTCTCGGTTGCCGGACTGCATGCACATTACGGCCGCGCCCATATCCTCTCCGACCTGGCGCTGGAGGTCGGGGCAGGAGAGGTCGTGGTCCTGCTCGGCCGCAACGGCGCGGGCAAGAGCACGGCCATGAAGGCAATCATGGGCCTGGTCCGGCCCAGCGCCGGCCGCGTCACCTTTCTCGGCCAGGAGATTGCCGGCCGGGAGCCCTTCGAGATCGCCCGCCTCGGCCTCGGCTATGTGCCGGAGGAGCGGCGGATCTTCTCCGAACTCTCCGTGATGGAGAATCTGGAGGTCGGCCGCCGGCCCGCCCGGGACGGCATGCGGCCCTGGACGCCGGAGCGGCTGTTCGCCCTCTTCCCCAGCCTCGGCGCGATGCGCGACCGGCCGGGCGGGCGGATGAGCGGCGGCGAGCAGCAGATGCTGACCATCGCCCGCACGCTGATGGGCAATCCCCGCCTGGTCCTGTTGGACGAACCCAGCGAGGGGCTCGCCCCTCTGGTGGTGGAGCGCATGGCGGAAGCCATCCGCAGCCTGAAGGCGGAGGGGCTCTCGATCCTGCTTTCCGAGCAGAACCTGCATTTCGCCCAGGCGGTCAGCGACCGCGCCATCATCATTGAGAAAGGGCGCCTCCGGTGGCAGGGCTCGATCCCGGCGCTGCTGGCGGCGGACGAGGTGCGGGAGCAGTACCTCTCGGTCTGACGCCGCCGTGGCCGGGGCAGGCCGGCGCCATCGATTCCCCCGCTCCCGCCTTGCACCGGAAGCGGTGGCTTTCTGCGCTCTCCCTTGCATCCGGCCCGGTGGGCCGTCATACCTAGTTGCAATGATGGCCCCTTCAACGGGGCAAAAGGGCCGAGGCAGGGAGAGCGTACCGGGTGACAGACACCATCCTGGAAACGGAAGGGCTGACGAAGGAATTCCGGGGCTTCGTCGCGGTCAGCGATGTGTCCCTGAAGGTCCGGCGCGGCAGCATCCACGGGCTGATCGGGCCGAACGGCGCCGGCAAGACGACCTGCTTCAACCTTCTCACGAAATTCCTGCAGCCGACGCGCGGCACCATACGTTATGACGGGCGGGACATCACCGGCCTGAAGCCGGCCGAGGTCGCCCGGCAGGGCCTGGTGCGCAGTTTCCAGATCTCCGCGGTCTTCCCGCATCTGACCGTGCTGGAGAATGTTCGGGTGGCGCTGCAGCGGCAGCGGGGCTGGAACTACGACTTCTGGCGTTCCGATTCGCTGCTGCGGCGGTTCGACGACCGCGCCATGGCGCTGTTGGAGGATGTGGGCCTGACCTCCTACGCCTCGATGACGGCGGGGGAACTTCCCTATGGCCGCAAGCGGGCTCTGGAGATTGCCACCACCCTGGCCCTCGACCCGGTGATGATGCTGCTGGACGAGCCGACCGCAGGCATGACGCATGAGGATGTGGACCGCATCGTCGCCCTGGTGAAGCGCGTCTCGGCCGGTCGCACGGTCCTGCTGGTGGAGCACAACCTGAAGGTTGTCGCTGGCCTCTGCGATGCGATCACCGTACTGGCGCGCGGCAGCATCCTCGCGGAGGGGGACTATGCCAGCGTCTCCCGCAACCCGGAAGTCGTCGCCGCTTATCTCGGCACCGAGGCGGACAGCGTGAGCACGGGGGTTGCGGCACATGGCTGAAGTGATGGAAGCGGCCCGGCCTGCGGCGGCCGGCACGACCCTGCTTGAGGTGCGCGGGCTGGAAGCCTGGTACGGGGAAAGCCATGTGCTGCACGGCGTGGATCTTGACGTCCGGCAGGGCGAGGTGGTGACCCTGCTCGGCCGCAACGGCGCCGGCAAGACCACGACGCTGCGGGCCATCATGGGCCTGGTCGGGCGCCGCGCCGGCAGCATCCGCTTCCAGGGGCAAGAGCTGATCAACGCGCGCTCCGACCGAATCGCCCGCGCCGGCATCGCCCTCTGCCCGGAGGAGCGGGGCATCTTCGCCAGCCTGAACGTCACCGAGAACCTGATGCTGCCGCCGGTGGTGCAACCGGGCGGGCTGGATCTGAATACGATCTATTCCCTGTTCCCGAACCTGAAGGAGCGGGCGAGCAGCCAGGGTACCAAGCTTTCGGGCGGCGAGCAGCAGATGCTGGCGATCGCCCGCATCCTGCGGACCGGCGCCAAGCTGCTGCTGCTGGACGAACCGACCGAGGGCCTCGCCCCGGTCATCGTGCAGCAGATCGGCCGCACCATCCGGGAGATCAAGGCGCGCGGCTTCACTGTGCTGCTGGTTGAGCAGAATTTCCGCTTTGCCCAGACCGTTGCGGATCGGCACTATGTTATGGAGCATGGCCGGGTGGTGGACATGGTCCCGAATGACCAGCTCACCGCCTCCATGGGTCGCCTGCACGAATATCTAGGCGTCTGAGAACGCCACGGCGCCACTGTCCTGGGGCCGCCGGAACCTGGGGAGGTAGAACAAAGATGGCCATCAACCGCCGCACATTCCTGGCCGGCACAGCCACCGTGCCGGCGCTGGGGGCGTTGCCCTGGCGGCCGGCAAGGGCGCAGGGCGCGAACAGCGTCAAGATCGGCGTGCTGAACGACATGTCCGGCCTGTACCGCGACATCGGCGGTCCCGGCAGCGTCGCCTGCGTGCGGCAGGCGGTCCAGGACTTCGGCAACAAGGGCTTCAATGTCGAGGTGATCTTCGGCGATCACCAGAACAAGCCGGATGTCGGCGCCTCCATCGCCCGGCAGTGGTTCGACCAGGAGGGCGTCGATGTCATCATCGACGTGCCCACCAGCTCCGTCGCGCTGGCGGTCAGCGGCGTGGCGCGGGAGAAGGACAAGATCTTCCTCGGCTCCAACCCCGCGACCAGCGACCTGACCGGCTCTGCCTGCTCGCCCAACACCATCCATTGGACCTACGACACCTGGATGCTGGCGCATTCCACGGGCGGCGCCATGGTGAAGGCGGGCGGTGATTCCTGGTTCTTCATCACCGCCGACTATGCCTTCGGCCACGCGCTGGAACGCGACACCGCCCAGTTCGTGAAGCAGGCAGGGGGCAAGGTGATCGGCCAGGTGCGCACGCCCTTCCCGGGCACCACCGACTTTTCCTCCTATCTGCTGCAGGCGCAGGCCAGCAAGGCGAAGGTGATCGGCCTCTGCAATGCCGGCGGCGATACCATCAACAGCATCAAGCAGGCGGCTGAATTCGGCCTGACCCGGCGCGGCATCAAGCTGGCCGGGCTGCTGATGTTCATCTCGGACGTCCATGCCCTCGGCTTGCGCACGGCGCAGGGGCTGGTGCTGACCTCCACCTTCTACTGGGACCTGAACGACCGCACCCGCGCCTTCACCAAGCGCGTGCTGCCGAAGATGCCCGCTGAGCTGCGCCCCGGCATGGGCCAGGCGGGCTGCTACTCCGCGGCCCTGCACTACCTGAAGGCGGTCGCCGATATGGGCGTGCCGCAGGCGAAGCGGAGTGGCGCGGCGACGGTGGCGCGGATGAAGGCCATGCCGACGGATGACGACGTCTTCGGCCCTGGCCGCATCCGGGAGGATGGGCGCAAGCTGCACCCGGCCTATCTCTTCGAGGTCAAGACGCCGGAGGAGAGCAAGGGTCCCTGGGATTACTACAAGCTGCTCATCACCACGCCGCCTGATCAGGCGTTCCGTCCAATAAGCGAAGGGGGCTGCCCCCTGGTGCGCAGCTAGGCTGAATTGCGAAGAAGGGCCGGGCGGCACCGCCGCACCGGCCCCAGGGAAGAACAGGGGAATGTAGAAAGGGAGACGGACAAGATGGAACTGGGACGGCGATCATTGCTCGGTGCCGCGGCCTCGGCCGCTGCGGTGACCTCGCTGCCGCGGCTTTCGCGCGCGCAGGCGGCGAATACCATCCGCATCGGCGTGCTGAACGACCAGTCGGGCACCTACAAGGACAATACCGGGCCAAGTTCCGTCGCCTGCACGCAGCAGGCGATCGCCGAGTTCGGCAACAAGGGCTTCAATGTCGAGCTGATCTTCGCTGACCACCAGAACAAGCCGGACGTCGGTGTCAACATTGCCCGGCAATGGTACGATCAGGGGGTCGACATGATCCTCGACGTGCCGACCTCCTCCGTCGGGCTTGCCGTGAACAATGTGGCGCGGGAGAAGAACAAGGTCTGCATCAATGTGGGCTCGGCTACTTCGGATCTGACCGGGGCGCAATGTGCGCCGACCATGATCCACTGGGCCTATGACACCTACATGCTGGCGAAGTCCACCGGCGGCGCGATGGTGAAGGCCGGCGGCGATTCGTGGTTCTTCATCACCGCCGACTACGCCTTCGGCCATGCCCTGGAACGCGACACCGGCAATTTCGTCAAGGCGGCTGGCGGCAAGGTGCTGGGCCAGGTGCGCACGCCCTTCCCGGGCACCACCGACTTCTCGGCCTTCCTGGTGCAGGCGCAAGCGGCACGGCCGAAAGTGATCGGCCTGGCCAATGCGGGCTCCGACACCATCAATTGCGTGAAGCAAGCGGCGGAATTCGGCATCACCCGGCGCGGTACGAAAATCGCCGCGCTGCTGATGTTCATCACCGATGTCCACTCGATCGGGCTGGAGACCGGGCAGGGGCTGGTCTGCACCGAAAGCTTCTACTGGGATCTCAACGACAAGACCCGCGCCTTCACCAAGCGCGTGCTGCCGCGCATGCCCAACCTCTATCCGAACATGATCCATGCTGGGTGCTACTCGGCGACGCTGCACTACCTGAAGGCGATCGCCGACATGGGGGTGGCTGCCTCCAAGGCTTCGGGTACGGAGGTCGTGAATCGCATGAAGGCCATGCCGACCGATGACGACGCCTTCGGCCCCGGCAGCATCCGGCCGGACGGCCGGAAGCTCTGCCCCGCCTATCTGTTCGAGGTGAAGAGCCCGGCCGAGAGCAAGGGCCCCTGGGACTACTACAAGCTGCTGCAGACTACGCCGGCAGGCGAGGCCTTCCGTCCCCTGACGGAGGGTGGCTGCTCGCTGGTCCGCAGTTGACCGCGGAGGCCGGGCGGGAGCATTGCTCCCGCCCGGGATGACCAAGAAGGAAAGTGTAATGGAGATTACCCGTCGTAGTCTGATGACCGCCAGCGTCGGCGCCGCTCTGATGCCGATGGTGCCACGGCTCTCCCGCGCGCAGGCGGCCAATACGATCCGCATCGGCGTGCTGAACGACCAGTCCGGGCCCTATCGCGACATCAGCGGCCCCTACGGTGTTGCTTGCACGCAGGTCGCGGTGCAGGAGTTCGGCAGCCACGGTTTCAATGTCGAGGTAATCTCCGCCGACCACCAGAACAAGCCGGATGTCGGCGCCAACATCGCCCGGCAGTGGTATGACCGGGACGGCGTGGACCTGATTATTGACGTGCCGACCTCCTCGGTCGGGCTCGCGGTGAGCCAGGTCGCGAAGGAGAAGAACAAGGCCTATATCAATTGCGGCGCCGCGACCTCGGACCTGACCGGGTCGCAATGCTCGCCCAACACCATCTGCTGGATGTACGATACGTACATGCTGGCGAAGTCCACGGGCGGCGCCATGGTGAAGGCGGGCGGCGATACCTGGTTCTTCATCACCGCCGACTACGCTTTCGGCCACGCCCTGGAACGTGACACGACCGGCTTCGTCAAAGCAGCCGGCGGCAAGGTGCTGGGCAGCGTCAAGTATCCCTTCCCCTCGACCACTGATTTCTCCTCCTTTCTGGTGCAGGCGCAGGCCAGTCGGGCGAAGGTGATCGGCCTGGCCAATGCCGGCGCGGATACCATCAACTGCATCAAGCAGGCGGCGGAGTTCGGCATCACCCGGCGCGGCACCAAGCTGGCGGCGCTGCTGATGTTCCTCTCCGACGTTCATGCCCTCGGCCTGCAGACCGCGCAGGGGCTGGTGCTGACCGAGAGCTTCTACTGGGACCTGAACGATCGCACCCGCGCCTTCACCAAGCGCGTCCTGCCGCGGCTGAACGGCACCTATCCCAACATGAACTCCGCGGCGGACTATTCCGCGACGCTGCACTTCCTGAAGGCGGTTGCTGATATGGGCGTGCAGGCGGCGAAGGCCTCGGGCGTGGATATCATCAACCGCATGAAGGCCATGCCCACTGATGACGACGCCTTCGGCCCGGGCCGGATCCGGGAGGATGGGCGCAAGCTCTGCCCCGCCTATCTCTTCCAGGTGAAGAGCCCACAGGAGAGCAAGGCCCCGTGGGACTACTACAAGCTGCTGCAGACCACGCCGGCCGAGGAGACCTTCCGGCCGCTCAACGAGGGCAACTGCCCGCTGGTACGTAGCTGAAGACAGGGGGAGGACAGCCATGCCGCTCAGCCGCCGTCAACTGCTTGCCGCCGGGACGGCTGCCGCCGCCCTCGGCGGCCTCCCGCCCGCCCGGGCGCAGGCGAACACCATTCGCCTCGGCGTGCTGACGGACATGTCGGGGCCCTATCGCGACTCGACGGGCCCCGGCAGTGTCGTCTGCACGCAGCAGGCGGTGGCTGAGTTCGCCTCCCATGGCTTCCAGGTGGAGGTGCTGCAGGCCGATCATCAGAACAAGCCGGATGTCGGCGCCTCCATCGCCCGGCAATGGTACGATCAGGGCGTGGACGCAGTCATTGATGTCCCGACCTCCTCGGTCGCGCTCGCCATCACCCAGATCGCCAAGGAGAAGAACAAGGTCTTTCTCAACTCCGGCGCCGCGGTGACGGAACTGACGGGGGCGCAGTGCAACCCGAATTTCGTGCACTGGACCTACGACACCTTCATGTTGTCGAAGGGTCTGGCGGGTGCGCTGACCAAGGCCGGCGGCAGCACCTGGTATTTCGTCACCGCCGACTACGCCTTCGGCCACGCGCTGCAGCGCGACGCAACCCGCTTCATCGAGGAGGCGGGTGGCAAGGTGCTCGGCGCGGCGCGCTATCCCTTCCCCTCGACCACCGACTTCTCCTCCTTCCTCCTGCAGGCGCAGGCCAGCCGGGCCAAGGTGCTCGGCCTGGCCAATGCCAGCGGGGATACGGTGAACTGCATCAAGCAGGGGCGGGAATTCGGCCTGCACAAGTCGATGCGCTTCGCCGCGCTGCTGATGGGGCTGGTTGATGTCCACTCCCTTGGCCTGGAGACCGGACAAGGCCTGCTGCTGACCGAGAGCTTCTACTGGGGCCTCAACGACCGCACCCGCGCATTCGGCAAGCGCGTGCAGCCGAAGATGCCGAACCGGGCCATGCCCGCCATGGTGCATGCCGGCTGTTACGGCGTCACGCTGCACTACCTGAAGGCGGTGGCGGATATGGGCGTGGCCGCGGCGAAGGCTTCCGGTGCGGATGCCGTGGCCCGCATGAAGGCGATGCCCACGGATGACGACGCTTTCGGCCCCGGCCGGATCCGGGAGGACGGCCGCAAGCTCCACCCCTCCTACCTCTTCGAGGTGAAGAGCCCGGCCGAGAGCAAGGAACCCTGGGACTATTACAAGCTGGTCGCCACCACCCCGGCCGAAGAGGCTTTCAGGCCCCTTTCCGAGGGCGGCTGCCCGCTGGTGCGCAGCTAGACCATTGGTTCAAGGATAGCAGGACCGCATGGACGAAATCTTCGGCATCCCGGCACCGCTGCTCTTCGGGCAGTTGCTGCTCGGTCTCATCAACGGCGCCTTCTACGCGATGCTGTCGCTCGGCCTCGCGGTGATCTTCGGCCTGCTGAACATCATCAACTTCACCCATGGCGCCCAGTTCATGATGGGCGCCTTCGCGGCCTGGATGCTGCTGGAGTATCTGGGCATCGGCTACTGGTGGGCGCTGCTGCTGGCGCCCATCATCGTCGGCATCACCGGGGTGATCCTGGAACGGCTGATGATCAGCCGATTGTACAAGCTGGATCACCTCTATGGCCTGCTGCTCACCTTCGGCCTCGCCCTGATCATCGAGGGCATCTTCCGCAACCAGTTCGGCTCCTCCGGCATGCCCTACCGTATCCCGCCGGAGCTCGCGGGTGCCTGGGATCTCGGCTTCATGTTCCTGCCGGTCTACCGCGGCTGGGGGGTGATCGCGGCGCTGGTGCTCTGCCTCGCTACCTGGCTGCTGATCGAGAAGACCAGGCTCGGTGCCTATCTCCGCGCGGCGACGGAGAATGCGGCGCTGGTTCAGGCCTTCGGCGTGAACGTGCCGCGCATGGTCACGCTGACCTATGGCGCCGGCGTGGCACTCGCCGCCATCGGCGGCGTGCTGGCGGCGCCGATCTATTCGGTGAACCCGCAGATGGGCACCAACCTCATCATCGTGGTCTTCGCGGTGGTGGTGATCGGCGGCATGGGCTCCATCCTGGGCTCCATCATCACCGGCTTCGGTCTCGGCATCATAGAGGGGCTTACCAAGGTCTTCTGGCCGGAAGCCTCCGCCACCGTGATCTTCGTCATCATGGCCATCGTGCTGCTGGCGCGGCCGGCTGGCCTGTTCGGGAGGGCCTGACCATGGCCAATTCCGCCACCACCATCACCGACACCGCCATGCGGGAGCGGGTGACTCCCGGAGAAGGGATCTGGGGTTTCTCCCGCGCGCAGCTTGCGGGTGTTCTGGTGCTGATCGCCTTCCTGGCGGTGGCGCCGTTCGTGCTCTACCCCGTCTTCGTGATGAAGCTGCTCTGCTTCGCGCTCTTCGCCTGTGCCTTCAACCTGCTGATCGGCTATGTCGGGCTGCTTTCCTTCGGCCATGCGGCCTATTTCGGCATGGGGGCCTATATCACCGGCTATGCCGCCAAGGCCTGGGGGGTGACGCCGGTGGCCGCCATCATCATGGGCGGGCTGGTCGCAGCGTTGCTCGGCGTGATCGGCGGCTGGATCGCCATTCGCCGCCAGGGGATCTATTTCGCCATGATCACCCTGGCGCTGGCGCAGATGGTCTATTTCTTCTGCGTCCAGGCCCCCTTCACCGGCGGCGAGGACGGCATCCAGGCCATCCCGCGCGGCTCCTTCCTGGGCATCGCCGACCTGTCGAGCGACATGGCGATGTACTGGTTCACCGCCGCCATCTTCCTGGCCGGCTTCCTGCTGATCCACCGCATCATCCATTCGCCCTTCGGCCAGGTGCTGAAAGCGATCCGGGAGAATGAGCCGCGCGCTACCTCGCTCGGCTACCGGACGGATGACTACAAGCTGATGGCATTCGTCCTCTCGGCTGCCCTGGCCGGCGTGGCCGGGGCGACCAAGTCGCTGGTCTTCGGCATCGCCACCCTGACCGACGTGCACTGGTCGATGAGCGGCGAGGTGGTGCTGATGACGCTGGTAGGTGGCCTCGGCACCGTCTTCGGCCCGGTGATCGGCGCGGCGGTGATCGTGACCATGCAGAACTACCTGGCGGAGATGGGCGCCTGGGTCACGGTGATCCAAGGCGTTATCTTCGTCGCCTGCGTGCTCGCCTTCCGCCGCGGCATCGTGGGCGAGATCGCCAACTGGCTGAAGGTGAAGCTGTAACGGCGAAAGGGGCGGGGCCGAACCCCGCCCCGGCCGGTTCAGGCCGCCAGGATTTCCTGGCTGCGGTCCCAGAGATTCGGGACCATCGTGTTGCTGTAGCCGGAAATGAAGCGCTTCTGCGCCCCCGTCGCAGGATCGAAGACGCTGCGGGCGATGGCGCCGATATTGCCGCCATAGGCGTGAATGCTGATGCTGGTGCGGTCGGGGAGGGCGTTCTCGACCATGTGGATGTCGTAGGTGTTGGCGCTGACGGCCACCACCTCGCCCGGCCGCAGCCGGTCCACGCGACCGGGACGCATGGGCTCACCCGGGGCGCCCAGCTTCATCTCGGTCGAGATCTCCTCGCCCCGCAGCATCCCGACCAGGCCCCAGACGGTGTGGTTATGCACCGGCGTCCGCTGGCCCGGGCCCCAGACGAAGCTCACGAGGCAGAAGCGCTCCGCCGGATCGCAATGCAGCAGGTATTGCCGGTAGGTCGGTCCGGCGGCGGCGTATTCTTCCGGCAGCCAGTCGTCCTGTGCCACCAGGCCGCGCAGGAGGTCCGCGCCCTCGGTCAGCCAGCGGTGCTCATCCGCGCCTGCATCCGCCAGCTTCGTCATGTTGCACACGAATTCGCGCAGGCGCCGGATCCCTGACATGTCGCTGCCTCCTCCACTGCATAGCAGGTTAGACAGGCAGCGACGGAATTGGAACGGGTGGCGGCCTGTCCTGTTGGACCGGGCGGATGGGGAGGATGACGATGGAACCCGAAACCCTGCGCCTCGCCGATGACGGCGAGATCCCGAACAACCCGCGCCTGCCGGTGCTGCTGTTCCGCGGCGTACTGCCGGCGGGCGACCCGGCTGCGGCGGAGGCGCTCTTCGCCCGCAATGGCTGGCCGCCGGCCTGGCGGAACGGGATCTATCCCTATCACCACTACCACCCGAATGCGCATGAAGCGCTGGCGATCGCCCGTGGCACAGTGCGGGTGCAACTGGGCGGCGAGCGGGGCCAGGTGATCGATCTGGTGGCGGGCGATGTCGTGGTATTGCCGGCCGGTGTCGGGCACCGGAATCTCGGCGGCAGTTCCGATCTGCTGGTGGTCGGCGCCTATCCGCCGGGACAGGCGCCGGAGCAGTGTCGCGCTGACAGGGCAACGCATGACCGTGCCCTGCCGCGCATCGCGGCCACCCCGGATCCGGCAGGCGATCCGGTGCGCGGCCTGCCTTGGCCTGGCCTGGCCTGGACTGACGGAGCCATGGCGGAAGGCTCAGCGGGCACTTCCGCCGCGGCGCGGGCCCATTGCCCACAGTTCAGCCCTGATGCGCCGGCCTGCCGTCGGAATAGACGATGACGGCATTATCGCCGCCGCCGAGGAGCAGCGCGTCGCGGCCGCGGGCACCGGGCGGGACCGGCTCGATATACAGGACTTCGGCTTCGCCGCCGCCGGCTGCGGCCAGCCTTGCTGCCCGTCCCGGCTGCGCCGGGCTGTTGGCGTCGCGCTGCACGATGCTATCCGTGCCGCCGCCGATCAGCCAGGCAGCACCTCCGCCCACCACATTGCCGACGCCGGGCGGCACATAGGCGGCCGCGTTGGTCCCGGAGGTCTCCCGCGCCCCGGCCGTACCGGCCAGGCCAACCAGCAGCGTCGCGGCGATCATTGTCTTGCGGAACATCGGTCCTCTCCTTTTCCACCAGTTCGAGGGGGCTGGATGCCCGTCCCTCGGTGATGGCTGGTTTAGGACCTTCGTGTTTCCGCCCGATGCCGCGCCATGGGAAACCGGGTTCCGTGTGTTGCGGCGCGATGTCGGGTGTTGCGGGGCGCCGCGCGGCGGCGCCCCCGACGGGTCAGGCCGCCTCGGCAGTCAGCACGATCCGGCCGACGACCTTGCCTTCCCGCAGCCGGTTCAGCGCCGCATCGGCATTGCGCAGCGGCTCCTTGGTTACCGGGATGGGTGGAAGCTTGCCCTTCTTGGCGATATCCACCAGCGCCCGCAACTCCTTCACATTGCCCACATAGCTGCCCTGCACGGTCAAGGCGCGGATCGGCATCAGCGGCAGCGGGATGGACAATTCGCCGCCGAACAGCCCCACCTGCACCAGCTTGCCGCCCTTGCGCAGCGCATCGAAGGCGAAGCGCGCGGTCTGGGTGCCGTTCACCAGGTCGATCACCCCGGCCACTGGGCCGCCGCAGGCTTCAACGATGCGCTTGGCGGTATCCTCGCCCTTCGCCAGCACGGTGTCGGTCGCGCCCTCCTCGCGCGCCGCCTTCAGCTTCTCCTCGCTGACATCCACCACGCAGATGCGCTTGTGGCCGAGCGCCTTCAGCACGGCGATGGCGTTCAGCCCGAGCCCGCCGGCGCCCACCACCACGATCGGCTCATCCGGGCTCAGCGGCATCAGCTTGTTGATGGCGGAATAGACGGTGACGCCGGAACAGGCATAGGTCGCGGCCAGCGCCGGATCCAGGCCGGAAATGTCCACCAGATGCTTCCAGTGCGTCGCCAGCACATGCGTCGCATAGCCGCCATTCTGGTAGACGCCGAGCGAGCGCGGGGTGAGGCACATATTCTCCTCGTCGCGCTGGCAGACATCGCATTTGCCGCAACCGACCCAGGGATAGACCAGGCGGACATCGCCGACCTTGATGCCCTTGCCTTCGGCCTCCGGCCCCAGCTTCACCACTCGCCCGACGATCTCATGGCCCATAGCCAGCGGCAGCACCACGCCGCGGTCGGTCAGCCGCATCTTGCCGCGGCTGCCGAGGTCGTACTCGCCTTCCCAGATATGCAGGTCGGAATGGCAGACGCCCGCATGGGTGACTTCGAGGAGCACCTGCGGACCTTGCGGCTCCGGCGTCGGCAGCTCGATCTCCTGCAGGGGCTTGCCGGTTTCAACGACGGCCCAGGCGCGCATGGTTCCTTCCTCCCGCTCAGCAGCGTGTTCGTGAGGGGTGCATAGGACCAAGCGCGCCGGCCCCGGTCAATGGCAGGCGCCGGACCAGCGCTGCGAACGTGCTTGCCTAGGGTGCGTTGGCATCCGGGGGCGAGACGGGAGCATCACCGCATGAGCGACATTCTTTCGGGCCTTCTGGGCGGCGGCAGGCGGGGCGGCGGCATCGCCGGCAATCTCAGCGGCGGAATCAAGCTGGCGGCGGTGGCGCTGCTGGCTCACGAGCTGATGAAGCACGCCAGGCAGGACAGGCAGCAGGCGCAAGGCGCGCAAGATCCGCAGAGCGCACAGGAGACGACAGGGGGCCTGGGCGGGCTGCTCGGCGGGCTGACCGGTGGGGCCGGGCTTGGCGGGCTGCTTGGCGGCCTGGGCGGGTTGCTCGGCCAGCTCCGCAGCCATGGCCTGGACCGGCAGGTGGATTCCTGGATCTCCCAGGACCCGAACCACCCGGTGTCCCCGCAGCACCTGGAGTCCGTTTTCGACCGCAATGACGTGGACCGGGTAGCGCAGCAGGCCGGCACCGACCGGGATAGCCTGATGCAGGAGGTGAGCCGGCTTCTCCCCGGTCTGGTGGACCGCCTGACCCCGCAGGGGCAACTCCCGCAAGGGGAGCATGAGCTGGGCGGCGGCGGCCTGGGTGGGCTGCTCCAGGGCCTGCTGGGCGGCGAGACAGGCGCCGGCAGTGCCCGCGACTCCCTGCATGGCGGGGCCGGCAATGCGCCGGAGGCCGGCACAAGCGCGATGGGAAGCGCGGCCCGCAATCCCGGTGCCGGCGCGGGCGGCGATGCGGGGATGCCGCGCCTCGACCAAGGGACGACATCCGGGGGCACGACGCCCGCCTCCGGCCAGGGTGGCCCGCCGCAGCCTCGCGGCACCGGCCCCGAGCGACAGAGCTAATCCGCCCGGATATTCCTGTCCTGGATGACCCGGGCCCACTGCTCCATCTGACGGTCGAGGAAGGCCGCAAATTCCGCGGGGGTGGAGCCGACGATGTCCACCCCCTGGCCCTCCACCAGCTTCTGCCGGACCTGCGGCTCGCGCAGCGCCGCAACCAGGGCGGCGTGGAAGCGCGTGATGATCGGCTCCGGCACGCCCGCCGGGCCAAGGATGCCCCAGAAGGCCTCCGCCGCCACGTCCGGGAAGCCGGATTCCGCGATGGTCGGGAGGTCCGGAAGGGCAGGGGAGCGCCTGGCGCCGCTCTGTGCCAGGGCGCGCACCGTCACCCCGACTTGGCCACCCAGCCCGACGCGGGAGGCGATGGCGAGATCAACCTCCCCCGCCGCGGCCGCCGTCGCCAGCGGCCCGCCGCCCCGATAGGGCACATGCACCAGGCTGAAGCCGCCCTTCTGCTGCAAGACCTCCATGGTCAGATGGCTGAGGCTGCCGGCGCCGACCGTGCCATAGGTGATCCTGTCGGGCTTCGCCTTCGCCGCTGCCACAACCTCCGCCAGGCTGCGCCAGGGGCGGGAATTCGGGGTGGTCAGCAGCATCGGCGCGGTCGCAACCAGCATCACCGGGGCAAAGTCGCGCTTCGGATCGAAGCCGAGATTCGGATTCAGTGCCGCCATCGTGGCGTGGCTGTCGAAGACCAGCACCCAGCTCTGCCCATCCGGCGCCGCGCGCGCGACCACGGCTTCGCCGACCGCCCCGGCCGCGCCGGAGCGATTCTCCACCACCACCGGCACGCCGAGGCTCTGCTGCAGGGATGGCGCCAGCAGCCGGGCGATGGTGTCCACGCTGCCGCCCGGCGGGAAGGGCGCCATGATGCGGATCGGCCCGTTGGGCCAATTCTGCTGCGCCCTGACGACGGCGGGCGCGGCAAGCGCCAGGCTGGCGCCGAGCAGGGCGCGACGGGTGGGCATGGGGCGGTGTCCTCCGGGCCGGGATGGTTTCGCCGGCTCACATAGGCCGGCGGATATCCGGCCGGGAAGCCCGCGCCGCGGTCAAGGCGCGGCGGATATCGGCCTCGGCCTTCTCCAGCTCCCGCGTCGCCGCCGCCCGCTGCGCCTGGGCATCCTGGGCGATGCGCAGCGAATCCTCGATGGTGGCGATCAGCGAGGCATTGGCCTTCTTCACCGCCTCGATGTCGAAGACGCCGCGTTCGAGCTGCGTCCGCGCCTCCAGATTGCCCTGGCGCAGCCGTTCGGCATTGGCGGTCAGCAGCTCGTTGGTCAGGTCGGTGGCCTCCTTCAGCGTCCGCCCGGCCTCCCGCATGTTCTGGATGGCGAGCGCCTGGGCAAGCTGCTGGCGCCAGAGCGGGACCGTGTTGGCGATCACGCTCTGGATCTTGGCCGCCAGCGCCTTGTCGTTCTCCTGGATCAGCCGGATGGAGGGCAGGGCCTGCATCGCCACCTGGCGCGTCAGGCGCAGATCATGCACCCGCCGCTCCAGCTCGTCCCGCGCCGCGCGCAGGTCGCGCAGCTTCTGCGCCGCGACAGCGTCGCCGCCCTCGACCTCCTTCGCCACGGCCGGGACCGCCTCGCTGTCCACGCGCTTCAGTACCAGCTCGCCGGCGGCGATGTGGTCGCCGAGCCCGTGGAACCATTCGAGCGTCGCGGCATAAAGGCGCTCCAGCTTCTCCACGTCTTCGAGAAGCCGGGTCCGGTGGCTGTCGAGCCTGTCGCCGACCTCCTCCACCTGGCCCTTGATGGTCTCGTAGCGCTGCACCACCCGCGCGGTATCGGCGCCGGCGCGGCTGAAAAGGCGGGCGAGGAAGCCGCGCTTCTCCGTCAGCCCGGTCATGTCGAAGCCGCGCAGCGTGCCGATCAGGTTGGAGAGGGTCTGCCCGGCCTCCCCGGCCTCGCGGTTGCGGGCGCCTTCCAGCATGGCATCCGCCGCGGCGGTCGCGCGGTTCTGCGCCTCCTGCCCGAAGCGGAGGATGCTGGCGGGATCGGCGATGTCGAGCTGCGCCGCAAGCCGCTCCACCTCCGGATCATGCTCCGAGGGCAGGCGGGCAGCGGCCTCCTCCAATTCCCGGGCGGTGGCGTCGCGCACCGCGGCCGCCTGCGGGGTGGCGGGCGTCTCGTTGGTGGTCTGGCTCATCAGTAGCCCTCCTCGCGCAGCCGGTCGGACAGGACCTTCACCTGGATCTCCAGGGCCTCGGATTCCTCACGCCGCAGCCGCTCCCGCAGCTCGCCCGCGGTGCGGGTCAGTTCGTCGAGCAGCGCGGGCAGCCCCTCGGGTGGCGCGGCACCGGCTTCCAGCCGCTCGGTGATGCGCTCCAGCCCGTCCAGATGCACGGCAAGAAAGCGGCGGGCCAAGGGCAGGCGGTCCGGGCGGGCGGTGAGGTCGTCCAGCACCCCCTCCATCGCCCGGGCGACGCCCATGACGCGCGGATCTGCCAGCCGGGTTGCGGAGGCTTCGATCCGGGCGAGGCGGGAGCGGGCGACCTCGATCGGCCCGGGCGGCGGTGGGGGCGGGGGAGGCGGCGGAGGGGGCTCTGCCTCCGGCAGCGCCTCATAGAGCATGCGGGTGCCGAACAGCGCCCCGGCGGCCATGATGAAGGGCAGAGGGCCGTGCATCCCGGCGCCGAGATGGGCGGCCAGCCCGGTGCCGACCGCCATTAGCCAGGAAGCCGCCCGGGTGTCGCCGCGCCGTCCGCGGCGCAGCCGGCGGGCAGCCAGGAAGGCGAAGCCGATGCCCAGCAGGCAGCCCAGCACCATCTTTTCCTCCCCGGCGAAGGCGGCGACGATGGCTGCCGGCACCAGCGGCAGGGAGAAGGCGGGCAGCAGCAGCCCGCGGAAGCGGGCGCGGTAGCCGATCCAGGCGCCGAGCATCGTGTCCAGCATCAGCCGATCAGTTCGGCGAAGGCACGGAACAGGGCGATCACGCCGGTCAGCCAGAAGGTGAGGGCCAGCAGTGTGCCGCCTGCCACCCAGATGAGCGGCGTGGATAGCGGCGGGCCGGAGGGGGTCGGGTCGTTGCGCCGGTTCATGGCGGAGAGTTACATCGCCACCGGGCCGGCCTCTATCAAGCGGTTTCCGGGTAACGATGCGTGACATGCGCTCGCCCCGCAACCAGATCGGCCGGCAGGACAGGGAGGGCGCGAGGATGGACCGGATCGCGGTGGTTGGGGCAGGGCTGATCGGCCGGGCCTGGGCCATGGTTTTCGCCAGGGCAGGGCTTGCCGTCTCACTCTGGGACAAGCTGCCGGGCGTGGCGGAGGGCGCCATGGGCACCATCCGCGAGCGGCTGGCCGACCTCCATGCCGCCGGGCTTGTCAGTGAGGCGCCGGAGGCGATCGCCGCCCGCATCACCCCCGCCGCCACCCTGGCGGAATGCGTCGCCGGCGTGATCCATGTGCAGGAGAACGGGCCGGAACGTGTCGAGCCCAAGCGCGAGCTGTTCGCCGAACTGGACCGCCTCTGCCCGCCGGAGGTGGTGCTGGCCAGCTCCACCAGCGGCATCCCGGCCAGCCAGTTCACCGAGAGCCTGGCGGGGCGCAGCCGTTGCCTGGTCGCGCATCCGGTGAACCCGCCCTATCTGGTGCCGCTGGTGGAACTGGTGGGCGCGCCCTGGACCAATCCGGAGGTGGTGGCGAGGACGCGGGCGCTGATGCAGCGCGTCGGGCAGGTGCCGGTGACCGCCTTCAAGGAGACGCGCGGCTTCGTGCTGAACCGGTTGCAGGCGGCGCTGGTGGCGGAGGCCTTCCGCCTGGTTCGCGACGGGGTGATGAGCGCCGAGGATGTGGATGCCTGCGTCAAGGACGGGCTCGGCCTGCGCTGGTCCTTCATGGGGCCCTTCGAGACCATAGACCTTAACGCCCCGGGCGGCGTGGCGGACTATGCCGAACGCTTCGGCCCGCTGATGGGCGGCATCACCCATGAGCAGACGCCCTTCGACTATGACGCGGCGACGGTGGCGAAGGTCGCCGAGGTTCGGCGCGCCGCCCTGCCGCTGGAGAAGATTGAGGAGCGCAGCGCCTGGCGCGACCGGCGGTTGATGGCGCTGGTGGCACACAAGAAGGCGCAGCCGGGCTGAGATCCTGGCTGCGGCGCCGCGCCGCGCGGTAGAATCCCACCGGAACCACAAGTCCGGAGGGAACGCCATGAAGGCTGCGATCGACGCCGTGCTGCGTGGCGCGGTGGAGCGGGGCGAGGTGCCGGGTGTGGCCGCGGTCGCCGGCAATGCTGCCGGCACGCTCTATGAGGGCGCCTTCGGCCAACGCGGCCTGGACCAGCAAGCGGTAATGACTCCGGACACGGTGGTCTGGATCGCCTCCATGACCAAGGCGATCACGACCACCGCGGCGCTGCAGCAGGTGGAGGCGGGCAGGCTTTCGCCCGATGAACCGATTGCCGAGGTGCTGCCGGAACTCGCCGCGCCGCAGGTGCTGGTCGGCTTCGAAGGCTCCGAGCCCGTGCTGCGGCCGGCGCGGAAGCCCATCACGCTGCGCCACCTGCTGACCCACACCGCCGGCTTCGGCTACGACTTCTTCAACGCGGAGATCTGCGCCTATATGGCGGCGCGGGGTGTGCCCGGCATCATCACCTGCCAGCGTGCCGCCCTGGCCACGCCGCTGGTCGCCGAGCCGGGCGAGCGCTGGGAATACGGCATCGGCATCGACTTCGCCGGGCTGGCAGTGGAGAGGGTAACCGGGCAGCGCCTGGACGCCGTGCTGCAGGAGCGGGTGCTGGGGCCGCTCGGCATGCGCGACACGGCGTTCCGCATCGGAGCGGCGCAGCGGGCGCGGCTTGCCCCCATGCATGCGAAGGCGCCGGATGGGACGCTCTCGGTGATCCCCTTCGAGGTGCCGCAGGATCCGGAATTCCACATGGGCGGCGGCGGGCTGTATGGCACGGTGCTCGATTATCTCCGATTCTGCCGGATGTGGCTGAATGGCGGCACGCTGGACGGCGCGCGCATCCTGGCGCCGGAGACGGTGCGGGAGGCGATGCGCGACCAGATCGCGCCGCTGGAGGTGCCGGAGATCAAGTCGGCGATCCCCGCCTCCACCAACGATGTCTCGCTCTTCCCTGGCATGCGGAAGGGTTGGGGGCTGTCCTTCCTGATCAATGACGAGGAGGTGCCGGGCGGGCGCGCAGCCGGCAGCCTGGCCTGGGCCGGGCTGGCGAATACCTATTACTGGATCGACCCGAAGCGCGACCGGGCGGGGGTGATCGCCACCCAGATCCTCCCCTTTGCTGACCGGCAGGTGCTGGCGATGGCGGAGGGGTTCGAGCGCGCGGTCTATGCGGCCTGAGGGGTAGGGCGCCGGGCGTGCCCTACCGGCGCTCGCTGCGCGGGTCCAGCGCGTCCCGGAGCCCGTCGCCCACCAGGTTGAAGGCCAGCACCACCAGGAAGATCGCCAGGCCGGGGAAGATTGCCAGCCAGGGCGCCTGGGTCAGGAAGCGCTGCGCGCTGTTCAGCATGGAGCCCCAGGAGGGATCCGGCGGCTGCTGGCCGAGGCCGAGGAAGGAGAGGGACGCCTCGGCGATGATCGCCTCGGCGATGGCCAGCGTCGCCTGGACCAGCAGCGGCGGGATGATGTTCGGCAGCACATGCAGCAGGCCGAGCCGCCAGGGCGGGTTGCCGAGGGCGCGCGCTGCCTCCACCCAATCCGTAGACTTCGCATCCAGCGCCATGCCGCGCGCGAGCCGCACGAAGACCGGGCTGGCGGTGATGGCAATGGCGAGCATCGCATTCTCCAGTGCCGGCCCCAGGAAGGCGGCGAGCGCGATCGCCAGGATCAGGAAGGGCACCGAGAGCATCGCATCCGCGATGCGGGAGATGATCGTATCCGTCCAGCCGCCAGCCAGCCCGGCCAGCAGCCCGACCGGCACGCCGATCACCACCGCTGCCAGCACGGAGACCACGCCCGCCAGCAGCGAGGCCCGAGCCCCCCAGACGACGCGGGAGAACACGTCCCGCCCGTTCTCATCGGTGCCGAACCAATGCGCAGCGGAGGGCGCCTTGCGGATGGTGCTCCAGGAGGTGGCGAGCGGATCCGCCGTCGCCACCCAGGGCGCCAGCACCGCGACGAGCACGAAGACCAGCACCACCAGCAGGCCGAAGACCGCCAGCCGGTGCTTCAGGAAGCGTCGGAGGGCGCGGCGGCTGGGGCTCTCGCCCCGCTCCAGCGCCAGGGGGACCGCGGTGGTGCTCATGCGGCGCGGAGCCTCGGGTTGACGGCCATGTAGAGCAGGTCAGCCACCAGGCTCAGCATGACGAAGATCAACGCCGTCGCCAGCACCACGCCCTGCACCACCGGATAGTCACGGTTGAAGACCGCATCCACGATCAGCTTGCCGAAGCCGGGGATGGTGAAGATCTGCTCCGTCAGCACCGCCCCTGCCAGCAGCCGGCCGAATTCGATGGTGCCGAGCGTCACCACCGGGATCAGCGCATTGCGCAGCGCGTGCTTGGTCACCACCACCCGCTCCGGCAGCCCCTTGGCGCGGGCGGTGCGGACATAGTCCTGGGAGAGCGCCGTCAGCATCGCCGCCCGCGTATGCCGCATCAGCACCCCGGCGATGCCGTTCCCCAGCACGAAGGCCGGCATGATGGTGGTGGCGAGGGACTGCACCGGATCCTCCGTCAGCGGCACATAGCCGGAAGGCGGCAGCCAGCCGAGCTGCACGCTGAACAGCAGGATCATCATGATCCCGAGCCAGAAATTTGGCGTCGAGATCCCGAACAGCGCCACCGCATTCGTCACCCAGTCCACC